>C687J35174_10000983_pt1 | contig 41796 bp, 57 predicted proteins | sample RifCSPhighO2_01_FD_35174 | JGI IMG/M metagenome (IMG submission 35174) | reverse complement strand
ATCTTTTTCGAGATATCAAAATGTTCGGAGTCCGGAATGTCTTCGGCTTCCACACCCTCACTCATGAGGTTCATATGGACAGTATGACCCTCCTTGAGTGACGCGATGCCAAAGCGAAACGTATTCCAAACGTGCTCCGGTTTATTGGATTGCAAAATAATGCCGATTTTCATACAAAAAACTTAAATCCCTAAGCGAAATGCTACTTGTGCGATATGTGCTGCCAAAGCCAGATGCCAACAAGAACGAGGTCAACGATAACCACAAGCCAAGTGAGCAAGCCGAAGAGCCCCATGCTGCCCATACCAAATCCTCCGTATCCCATCATAATGATTGATGATTATTTTTAATGCTTAATGGCTTCATCTTAACATAAACTTTGGGTGCCAACTGCTGCCACAACCGTCTCAATGCACCACATTCGTCTTCCGCTCTGCGATGACTAGCGAATCCGGCGCTATGCCACATGCGAGAGCTCCTTCGATAAACTCAAGCTGTGCACCAGTGAGCTTGTCTTTGCCTGCGCGCTTGGATTCGCAAAAAAGGATTTGATCACCTTTCCATGCGAGGACATCGAAGCATGCGGTGGTTTTTGCCGCTTTCCGGATTTGCCGAAGCAGTTCCTCCTTGCCCTCGGGAATTGACACATGATCCGCTTTCAAGCCCCACCCCTGTGGCATTCTTTGTAAGAAGTGAGTACCGCCGTAGGTCTCGACCCACGCTCCTTCCCATCCCGCCTCCTGTAGCATGCGTAAGATCACAAGTTCCGCGAAGAGTGACTCACCTTTGTAGTCGAGCACCGGCTTTTTGCCAAAATCGAAATCGGGTACCTTGCCGTTCCATTCTGTGAATATAGGATGGCAGACCGGAAGCGCGACCGTGCGATCGTCGGACAACGCAATTTCGATGTTGCTTGTGGGTCGTAGAGGATCAGGCATGGCATTCATAACTCTTCTGCAAGCTCAACTGCTTCGTCCTCATCCACCATGGGCCTATAATACCCCGATCAGACAGGGCCTGGCCAAGATGCTAGGATACCGTGGCGTATGAGCCGCAATCAAATCGTCGAGAAACTGGGGCTGTTCTTAACGAGCGGTCCGATCGACAGTGAAGCTGCCGCGGTCTACCTAATGGTTGAACTCCGGAAAATCCTTGATCATGCGTACGATAAGGAGACGGATCTCACGCTACTCCGGTTCTACTGCGATTGGGTCGTTCACACTAAAAAGTCTCGAAGTCTCCGTCACATCGCTCCGGTAGTGCAAGGTGTACAACGAAGTAAAAGCGCAAATTGTCCCCGCAGTTTCTTTCCTTTCAGCTCGACGATCAGCTCACCGCGGCGCAAATTCCCCGCAACCACGCGATACGCGCCCTTGTCCCAAATCTCGACCTTCCCCGCACCGTATTGCCCCTTGGGAATCGTGCCGTGAAATTTCGCGTATGCGAGCGGATGGTCTTCCACGGAAATTGCGAGACGCTTATCCGCCGGGTTCATCGACGGACCCTTGGGCACCGCCCAACTTTTCAGAACCCCATTCATTTCAAGCCGGAAATCGTAGTGTAGATGCGATGCGCGATGTTTCTGGACAACAAAAATCGGAGCTCGGCACCTCGTACCCGCCACCTGGCCTCTCGGCTCGCGGATTTTCTTAAAATCCCTTTTTTTACGATAGATCGCGAGTGACATATGATGCACTATGACTGAGGCGTGGACTCAAGTAAATAGAGTGTGCAAAGTGTCGTATAGATAGGGCGACAGAAGCGCGAGTGTCGCGTTAAAGATCAGGTTGCCAACACCAAGCGGCAGCATAACGCGAGCGAACGGATACCGGGCAAGGCCGGTCGTAATGCCGACGAAATCGTTTGAGAACGGCACGAGCGATCCGTATAGGAGAAAAAAGAATGGCACACGCCTCGGATATTTCGCGAGCCATGAGGAAAGTACGTTGATCCGTCGCTCAAATGCTTCCGGCACGATGATCCTTCCCTGGTAACCGATAAAGTATGATGTCGAATCGCCAAGCATCACGCCTCCCGCGGCCGCGAGCGCGAGAAGCCAAGGATCAAGACCTCCGGCAGCAAGCGCAATGAGTACCAAGTGGTACGGGATACCTCCGAAAATACTTATGCCGCTCAAAAATGCTAACGCAAAAAGAAAGAAATATGCATTTTTGATGCCGATGAGATCGATGAGTCCTTCCGGCGAGTAATACAGAAGCGAGAACGATGCTCCAATCCACAGCGTAATGAATGCGATGACCGGAACATACCGTCTGGAGATATGCGCTTTCATGACTATTCGATACCTCCTTGCGTATCGGGTGACCACGACTTTCTCCCGTGCGCGTCAAGAACCCGTACGATCTCCGCCTCGACAATACCGTTCTCCGCGCGGAAACTGGAGACGATCACGTAACTACCAAGTGGCGGGCCGTTCGGCAAGATATCCCTTCCCCGTTTCGTAACGAATCCGTCTCCGATAGAGACCACTTTCTCGAAGCCGCGCTCGTCCTTCACCACGAAGTTCTGCTCTCCGACGGCAACGACCTCTCCCGCAATATATCCGCCGCGCGGAAGGAACCACCACAGCACTCCCGCAAAAAAGAAGATCGTGCCAATGGCACAGGCAACAAGCGCGGACAGGAGAGGGCGTGGGAGTATGCGGAGCGTCGCGTTTTCAGCGGCCATGATTGCTCCGTTTACGGGTGCCGGCTGCCCCAAAGGCCGTAGAGAGCGATCAGCGAGAGGATCACGAACATGCCGAAGCCGTAGACGCACGCGGGATAGCCGAAGATGGTTCCCGGTGCCCCGACTGCCGGGCACGATGCGGCAGAACCGAATAGTTCGAGATATGACAACGTTCCTGAGAAAATGGAACCGAACAGCGAGAGCCCGAAAATCGTTTTTAATGCAGTTCGTTCGCTCATGCGCAGAATCATATCACCCTTTTATGACCGCCATCGGCTTGAGGCGCGCGATTTTTTTCGCTATGCCTGCCGCTGCAATGACATCCACGACCTCCTCGAGGTCTTTGTACGCGAACGGCGCTTCTTCGGTGAGCCCGCGGCGGCTACCTGCGTTGACGACGATACCTTGCGCCTCTAGCTGTTTGCGCAGTTCCTTTACGCCGATCTGTGAGCGCGCCCGGTGACGGGACATGCGCCTGCCCGCCCCGTGGCAGCTCGAACCGAAACTTTGTGTGAGCGAACCTTCCTGTCCGAGAAGCACAGAGGAGCCGGTACCCATACTGCCCGGAATGATGACCGGCTGGTCTGGGAACGCGCGCGTCGCGCCTTTACGGTGGACGACAACTTTTTTCTTCCGATTGCTTGCCCGCCGAAGCCTTGCCTGCCCGTCGTAGCCTTGGCGAAGTCGGGGCGAAGGCGGGCTGACGATATGCTCCTCGACCTTCGCAATATTGTGCGCAACATCGTAAAGGAGCGTGAGCGAATCGCCCCTCTCTTTCGTGACCTGTTGCCATGCCTTGCGAACCTCCCATGTGATCATCTGCCTGTTCGCCCACGCGAAATTGGCCGCCGCCGACATCGCATGCCAATATGCTTGACCTTCCGGTGATTTGAACGGCGCGCACGCGAGCTCCCGATCGGGCAGTTCTATCCCATAGCGTGGCATTGCGAGATTCATCTGCCTGATATGATCGGTCGCCACTTGATGCCCCAGCCCGCGCGAGCCAGTGTGTATCAAAATACATACTTGATCTTTTGATATGCCGAGGCGCTCCGCTTCCTCGTTATCGTAGATGTCAGAAACATATTCGACCTCAACGAAATGGTTGCCCGCGCCCATTGTGCCGAGCTGGTCGACGCCTCGTGCGCGGGCGCGCTCCGACACACGCGCGGGATCGGCTTCCGGGAGACGCCCTTCCGATTCGATGTGCGCAATATCCTCGTCGCTCGCGTATCCCTTTTCCCGCATGAACTGCGCTCCGCGCGAAAGAACTGCGTCAAATTCCGTCTTGGTGAGCTTCATGCGACCGCCGCGTCCGACGCCGGACGGCACTTCGGCAAAAATAGTGCGACCGAGGTCTTTCACCAGAGGCGCGATCTCTTTTCGCGTACGTTTGGAGAGAAGCAAGCGCACGCCGCAATTGATGTCGTACCCGATGCCGCCTGGAGAAATAATTCCTTTTTCGATATCGAACGCCGCGACGCCGCCGACTGGGAAGCCGTACCCTTCGTGGATATCGGGCATGGCAAGCGCCCATCCGACTATGCCCGGAAGCGTCGCCACATTCACGAGCTGCTCTAGGGATTTGTCTTCTGAAATATCTTTGAGCATCTTCTCGGTAGCATATATGCGTGCGGGCGCACGCATGTCGTTACGAAAGCTCTTCGGGATCTCCCACAGATACTCCTCGATTTTTTTGAGCTCCGAGATATCCATATGCCTAGCGCGGCGTCTCGTCCTCGCGGTGCAGTCGTATCCTTTTTAGGGTCTTGTAGCCGATGCCACCTTTGTGAGGGCTCTCCAAAAGCTCGATCGCCTCTACTTCCATCACGAGCGGCACGTTCTTTCCGACATGATGGTCTCGCCAGTCATTACCGTAGGAGCCGATGAGGCGCGCGAGAGTCACGTGCGGGATAAACGGTATGTGTTCTTTCGACTTCTTGCCGAACGCATTCAGCATGCGTTCTTTGAGCTCGATGAGCCGCTTTGTCGCTGCGCACGTCACCCAAATGAGCCGCGGATCGTCGCGCTTCGGACCGTACTCGAGGTACTTGCACTTCAAGGGGAACGAGAACGGCCGCTCTAAGACATCGCGCATACGCTTCATCGCTCCCGCGACGTCTTTCTCCATCCATGGCGGCGTGAGCGTAAGGTGTAAATCACGCTTCGGAATGATACGCATCGGGATGGGTGGAAGTCCGTCTTGGAGTTCCGCGAGTGTGTCGCGTGCGTCGCCCTCGATGCGTATCGCAATGAAGACGCGACGCGCCGGTCCCGCGGACTTTCCCCACCTACGCCGATGCACCTTCGGCTTTTTTGTCTTTGTGAGCTTTCCGTCGTGGTATTTCATACGCGTGTTTCTTTATCTTCTAAATGTCGAACACGAAGTGGGCGCGCCACACGTCCTCCGCATCACGCTCTACCGCGGCCTCGTGGTACGTGACTGCCTTGATGTCTTCCCCGAACGAGCCGACGCGATTTCCCACGAGCGTGGCGCGAACATGCCGGTCGGACAGCACCTTGAATGTTGCCGAATCGTACTCTTCCTTATGGGCATGAGCGAGCGACAGCGCTTCGTTCAAGAAATCCACGACAAGTGCGGCTCGGTCAGGTGATTCGACCTCAATTGCGCGCTCCACGCGCTTTCCTTTCCCTGCAGGACGAAGGTATTCAAACATGCCCAGAAGCGACTGTTCCAGAAGCGCTCCGTAGCTATCACCCTCGACGTCCATGCGCACGTCAGCTGTATGTTCGTGAAATGAGTAGGCCATAGCATCATTTCTTCTTGTTCCGATGTTTGAAAAATTCGACTTGACGCAAGCGCTTCTTCGCCTCGGCGAGCGTGCGGTAGCTGCCGAATGATCGACCGGTTTTTTCGGAAAGTACGACGTATTTACTTTTGATTTTCTTGATCATACCCGGTTAGTACAATTTGGCATGGTTTCTGCCGTTGTTAATTAGATTGCTACGTACCGACCCAGGCCGCCCGACACATCGATTTCCGTGAATGTGACCGCAACCAAGGCAATGCCAAATTGTCCTACCGGGCATACTCATTCCTCTTCGACATAGCCGAGCTCCGGCGGCGGCGTCTGTTGCGCTTTCGGAGGCGGTGCACCAAGTTCGTTTTCCGCGCGCTTGGACCAGCCGTCTCCATTGCGATGGTAGGTGTCGATGAGCTCTGCTTCCGCAAGAACGTGCCCGTCCATTTCTTCCTCAAGATCCTCGGCGTTCGAGTCCACATTTACATCGAGATCCTTATCGAGGGCGAAAAGGAGAAGTCGGTAGCGATGCGTGCCCTTGGGCGGACAGGGGCCGACGTAGTGGTACGCGCCGCCGGATGTCTTGCCCTGCACGACACCCTCCGGCACTTTGCCGGCTTTGATGACGGTCGTATGCGGATGGATGTTCCACATCGTCCAGTGGAGCCAGTTCCCATTGCCGCTCATAGCGTCGAGGTCCTCCATAATGAGGCAATAACTTTTCACGCGCTTCGGCGGGTCGAAAATTTCGAGCGGCGGATGAACGTTCTCGCCGTCGCATGTATAGCGCGTCGGGATCTGTTTGTCGTTCTCAAATGCCGATGATGTCAGATGCATATATTTCTTTTTTTATTCATGCTCATTGTGATTCTTTGCCCGGCTCCACCTCGCGCGTCCCGTCCATTCCTCTTCCGTAGCCTTCGGCTTGCGCGAGGCCCTTTTGAGACGCGAAGTTCGCCACCGCTCTCTCTTGGCCCTTCGTTCTTTTTCAGCCTTAAGCCACGCCTCGTGCTCCAGATCGGGCAATGGAGAATCTGGGTATCCGAAGTACCTGTCTCCAAAATCACCGATCCCTGGCACGATCATCCCGCGCTCATCGAGCCCTTTGTCGACTGCGGCGACCAAGATGTTCTCCCGGGGAATCAACTCCGCAAGGCGGGCTACGCCCGCGGGAGCAGCGACGACGCCGACGAAGTGCATGTTTTTGGGATTGGCGCCGCGTTCCCTCAATCTCTCCACAGCCGCTTTAGCCGAGCCGCCGGTAGCAAGCATCGGGTCGAGCAGGATAACCGTATTCTTCTTCGAGATTGCGGGAAGGTTCTCATAATACCAACGCGGCTTAAGCGTCCGCTCATCCCTTTTTAACCCCAAAACCCCCACGGGGGCATCCGGGAACGCACGCGTCGCGGCGCTAAGAAATGCAGTGGCTGCGCGCAGAATGATGACGACTATGACATTGTCAGGGTTGATTCTCTTTTCCGACATGCGCTTTCTAACCTGACGCATAAGATCGCCGCACGCTCGCTCGGCCGCGCTTCGGAATGCCATTGTTCCCGCCGTTCTGTTTCGCAATATGTCGAGAGGTTTTTGCATATTATTTCGCGGAGAGATACGTCCGGAACCAGTCGGATGCCAAGCGAGCGACTTCTTCCAAAGCGCCCGGCTCTTCGAAAAGGTGCGTAGCGCCGGGAACAATTTCGAGTTTCTTGACAGAGTGCAATGCGGCGAACGCTTGTTCGTTGAGCTCGATGACGCCGAAATCGCTCCCTCCAACGATGAGCAAGGCAGGCGAGACGGCCTTGCCAAGGTCGTCCATCGCGAGATCGGGGCGCCCCCCTCGCGAGACGACAGCCGCGATGCGCTCTCCGAGTTGCGCTGCAACCCGCAGCGCCGACGCCGCTCCAGTCGAAGCGCCGAAGAGTCCGACGGCGAGGTCTTTCGTCGCCGGTTCTTTGCAGATCCAAGCGACGACAGCACCGAGACGTTTTGTCAGAAGATCGATATCGAAACGCGTTTCATACACTTCATCCTCTTTTTGCGTGAGAAGGTCTATAAGAAGCGTGCCGATTCCGGCTTTTTGCAGCTTCTCGGCGACGAACACATTGCGTGGCGAAAAGCGGCTTGAGCCGCTTCCATGCGAGAAGATAACGATGCCAACGGCACCTGTCGGAACCGCGAGTGTCCCTTGAAGTACGCAGCTATTAACCGATATTTTAATTTCCTGCTTCATACCCGGTCAGTACAATTTCGAATAATTCCTGCCGCGGTTTCGACGACGACCGCTCTGCAACACCGCTGAATCGAATGATTTTTTCATACGCTGATGAGTGCTCATACAAGGCGATTCGAAATTGTCCTACCGGGCGTGCGCCGATTGCAGCAATCTGATAACCTCCGCATCTTCGACCTGTTCGAATCGCACATAGTGCGCCCCGACCGCACCCAAAAACTCCTCCGGCGGCTCGAGCACGACCGTATCATCGGCCCCTTCTTGTTTGAGCGTTTGCAATGACTCAGCAGGTGCGACGGGCACCGCAACGATTATCTTCTGTGGATTCTGCGCTTTCACCGCGCGCACAGCAAGCCGCATTGTGAGTCCGGTCGCGATGCCGTCATCCACGATGATGGCAGCCTTTCCCGCAAGGATCTCGGGCGCTCTGCTTTCTCGGTATGCGGTACTCCGGCGCTTCGCTTCCTCTTTTTGCCGCCCTGTTTCTTCCGCGAGCCACTTCTGGTCGACTGCGGCCGCTTCGGTTTCGTTCAGTATTCTCGTGCCATGCTCGTCCACCGCGCCGATCGCGTATTCAGGAGAAGAGGGGTGCCCGATCTTGCGCACGGCAATAATGTCGAGCGGGAGGTTGAGCGCTTTCGCGACCTCATGCCCGGTAACGACCCCGCCGCGGGGAAGAGCGAGTACTACAGTATCCGTACCCCGATATGCTACGAGCTTTTCAGCGAGCTTCTTTCCTGCTTCTTTGCGGTCCGTGAACATATGATTTGATTATTGATTGGAGCCAGTTTCCACTGCCAGCCGATGCCACCATTCTTTGAAGCGGTCGCCGAGACGACGCACGAGGCTCTGCTCCCTGTGCTTCCAGTGCACGAGCTCGTGCTTGATCTCGTCATGCGCTAAGTCGAGCGCCGCGACTTCCGTCTCGCCTTCGGCGACGGCACGAAAGTACTTTCCCGTAGCGGTAAAATTGACCTCTGCACGATAGACGTTGCCTCTGCGGTGATGCTCCGTGATCTTTCCGACCTCGATATTGCACTCGAGTGCGTCCGGGTCCGGGACATTGGCAAATTTCTCGAGCCGCTCGCATATCCGCGCTATCCGGTCTTCGACCGCCGGCGTGAGTTTCGTATGGGTTGCTTTGACGGTGACTTTCATAGGCGCGTTTGTTTTTTGCGCGATGCGAACCAATGCGAGAGGTACATGGATCCGATGATGGCTACGGGCAGGGCGATCAAGAGGTACCAACTCCACGGCTGATCAAATCCTGCCCACCACACGTACCAGACCGCAAAGCCGAAGAACGCGACCGTTCCGACAAGATCATATTTCCATGCGATGGCGGTTGCGATCAGAAGCACGAGCGAGGGAATGAGATGCATGAAGAGCGCGATCGCCAGCTCCCACCCCTTATATGCTCCGAAGACATCGAGTGCGAACATGGAGAGGAACGCGACGAAGAGGAGCGAGAGGATCCGTGGTAGCCAGTACAGAACTCGTCCCATACCTATTGCTTATTCTGGATCTGCTGCCAGAGCCAAATGCCGACGAGTACTAGGTCGACGACAACTATGAGCCATGTGATGAGGCCGAGGCCTCCTCCCATCATAGAATATCCGTACATCATAGAGTTATTGTGAGGTGTTAATTTTTCTTAACTTTCTTAAGCTTGCGCACGGGTTGCATCATTGCTTCTTTCGCTTTGCCCTCCATGCGCGGCGGGCGCGTGAGATGCGTTTCTTCTCGGATCTCACGCTTGTCGCCTTTCGTTCGTCTTACGTTCATACGTATGAGTGTTATGCGACAACGACCTCGCGCTCGCTCGGTCCCTCGAAGTCGATCAGGACGACCCGCTGGAATTTTCCGAGAAAGAGTTTGCCGTCAGAGATCGGGATAGCGAGCGTCGAGCCGACGAAGGAGGCGAGGACGCACGGCGGTAAATAGCCGATGTGATGCGTGTGTGCTTTTTCCGACTCTCCCGCGCGTGCCGGATGGGTCACTACCGCGTCGATCTTGCCCATGAGTTCGAGCTCCGTCTCTGGGTCGAGGCACACCGTCGTAAGCGCGGCGGTCGTATGCCGGACGAAGAGATGGCAGATGCCCGTCTCCCGCCCGGCATTTTTGAGAGTCGCATTCACGTCGCTCGTGATGTCGACCACATCGCGTTTTTTGTGCGACTTGATGGTGATAATTTTCATACCTATTTCTTGGCGACTTTTACCTTCACAATCTTCTCCTCTTTTCCTTTCGCGATCGGCATCGTGACCTTGAGGACGCCATCGGTGTACTCGGCCGCGACCCGGGAGGCTTCGACCGACTTCGGAAGACCTACCGTGCGGGAGAATGAACCGCGCCGGATTTCCTTGCTGTAGTAATCCTTCTCCTTAGTCTCTTTCTCTTCCTCGCGCTTACCCGAGATACGAAGGAGGTCGTCCTCGACAGAGATGTCGAGATTGTCCGGATTGATCCCCGGCAAAGTCATCTTCGCGATCACGTTTTCTTTCTCCTCATAGAGATCGACTGCCAAGTCCCACCCAAGCTTCGACGAAGTCGAAGGGAACGAGATCGCCGGAAAGAAACGGTTGTCGAAGAACCGGTCGAGTTCGCTAAGCGGTTCCCATTTGATAAGTTCCATAATAGTTATTTTATTTCGCTACTTGATAATTCTTCCGGTTTGAGCGACTTTACCGACCTGCCCGCCGAAGCCCTCTGCCTACTCGAGATAGTAGGTGAACCTGCTTCGGCGCAGGCGGGGAACAAAGCCGCCCTCGCCGAATGCGCACTTATGCGTGTCGCACCTTTGTCTCTGATTCAGTCGAAAGAACTCCCGCGCCCCAGATTCCGAAAACGATGATCGCCGCGCCGAGGATGCCGAGCGTCCACGCGAGCGTGATACCCGTAAGACCGAGGAACGCGACGACCACGAGGCAGAATCCGAGGAATGCGTTGACATAGTTTTGCCACATAAATCTGAAATTGTTGATTTGATAATATTTATAATGCGTCTGCTGGTCGCGGCTCTCGGAGCCGCGGGAGCAAACCTCTCGACCTATGCACATCATCGAATGCGTCTACCGAAATGGCGATGAATCTAAGAGAAAATTACGTACGAGGCATTAGTGCCCATATATCAGGCTCTTTTTTGAATGGGCTATGACAACAAAAAAGATGTCGCTACATCGTGAACGTCATACCGTCGTGCGCTACAATGAGTTTGACTCCGTATTTTTCACCGAGCGCGGCTATCCTTTTATGCGATCCTTTCACGTCCTTAAAAAACCAAGAGCCGAAATGCGTGAGAATGAATTTGTTCGTATGTGATTCGAACATCCGAATGATGTTGGGAATACCCGCATGGCCGTAGAGTCTTCCGGTCTTGTCCCTGCGCACCAAACCTCCTTCGCGCACATAGCTAGCCTCTGTAACAACGCAGTCAAGTCTTCCCAGCCTTGAGCGATATTTCTTATCCATCCATACGATATCGCCTGTATAGAGAACGCGTTTCTGACCCGACTCGATGAGGTATGCACATGATTTCACCTTACTACTGTGATGCGTCGGGATGGGACGCACCCGGCAGGCTCCGATCGTAACGGGTTTCGCGATCGTAATGAACGGGGACCGGCTCTGTTCCGGCGCATAGACGTGAACATCGGACAACGCCATTGGATTGCGAACAAACACCGCGTGGTCCGGATGCAAATGAGTAATAAAAATATTTTTTGATTTGCGGCGCAGGAACTTCGCCTCACCAAGGTCAAACAGGATCTTGCCGTCCACAAGCACGCCGCTGTGGTTGCGGTACCGCGGCGCGCTTGCGGGGATCTCGCCTCTGGTCCCGAGTATTTCGATCTTCACAACGTTATGCCGCTCGTTTATGCCGCGGGAGATTCTCCAAAAAGTTTCTTGGCGATGTCTTGGAGTTCGATGAGTTTGTTTTCGATGTCGCTGGGCACCTTCTTGCGCCCGCCTTTCAGAACCATCCCGCGAATGGATTCGAGACGCGGCTCTATATCGTGCGCCGTGCTCTCTACGAACTTATTCTTGACATCCTCGACGCGCTTGCGCTCCGTGATATCGTCGAGGATCTGCACATAGTAGAGCTTCCCGCGTTGACGCACGGGGAAAATCGTCGTGAGCAGATTGAAGAACGTGCCGTCCTTACGCTTGTCGATGACCTCATCCGACTGGAACGTTTTTCCCGCCCTCAAGGCTCCCCACAATTTCTGATACACCTCTCGGGGTGTTTTGCCGCTCTGGAGCATCCGCGGATTCTTGCCATGCACTTCAGCAATTGAATAACCGAATTGCTTCTGCCACGCCTCGTTGGCATATTCGATCTCAACTTTCTCATTTGCAATGAGAAGCGGCTGTGGGGAGGAATCGGCGAGGACTCGAAAGAGTCCCGCGCCTGCGGAAGACTCCTCGCCCTCTGCCGCGCTTCGAGACCATATTTCTTCAAAAAGCGTCATATTGGTATCGCGCACCTCCGTGTCTTCTATGAGGACTGCGGTCGGCGACCGTTTGTTGAGGGACGCGATGGCGACCTTTGAACCGTAGATGAGAAGAGTTGAGCTGATCGGAATATCAGGGTGCAGGAACCGCGTCTCGCGCATCTCTTGTCCGTCGCGAGACTTGGCATCTTCCGCAGTAGCCGTCCAAGGGCTCAAGAGGCGCATGGGCAAATACCGCCGGACGCGCTTTTCCGTGAAGTCGTCCAAAAAACTACTGCCGAGGAGGGTCGTCCATTCGTCGAGCGGAAGGATGCATGAGGCATGCTGTTTCGTTTCGAGCATATCGTCATAAATGTGCCGTATCTCATCTGCTCCCTCGAACGTCCTGATGCGGGTCTTTTCTTGCTTCACGCGTCGCATTTTTTCCAACTGAGGAAGCGCGGCACGCATTTCTTCTTGTCGTTCCTCCAGCTTTTGCAGCAATCGGTTGGGGTTTTCCGCAATCCAATATTTAAAACGGCGTTTCTTATAGAAATTCATCAGCCCGTCCTTATGGAGCTTGTCGACGATGATCTGCACGCTCGTGCGCGGGAGCCGCACCTTGGAAGCGATGTCGGATACGGTGCTCTCTCCCAAACCCAGAGCAGCGATGTACACCTTGGCCTCGTTCGCCTTATATCCCAGCCGCTCGATGACCTTCTGGACCTGCATCATGCATTCATTCTGTTCCTCAGACCGTTGTTTAGCAACTCGCGAAGAGTTCGAGTCCCTGTGAGGTATCTGGCCTTATGCAAATCATGATGCATAGAAGTGGATCAACAAAAGCTCTCGGGTCTGTCCGATACAAAAGTCTGCGGTGTAATCATACCCTTTGCGCGAACCTTTTTCGGGGGGCGAAGCCCCTGACTTCGCACGCTCCGCGTGCGTGCTGGCTTGAAACTGCATCGTACATACATCGGCATGATTGAGCGCGCTGAGAAAAACATCACACTTGTAAATATGGAAAAAATCGCGCGTGCGCTCGGGACGCGATTAACGGAACTATTGAATTTCTAGAATCGATGCACGATAGCAAGAAGATTAGCGTACTCGCTGTTACGGTGGCTTTTCGTTCTGGGCTATTCCGTCGAGGGTTATTGATTCGTTCTGGCCGGGCCGCCAAATGGCACAGCGCCAGCCGGACGGATTTGTACACTTTCAGCAGTGACGCTACCATCACTGTTCGCTGTACCCACGACGGTCACATTTATACCTGTTGCGAGGTCTTCCACGGAACCTGCCGCTGATTTTGTTATCTCGATACTGGAACCAACGAGTACGATTTTGGTACTGCCGTCCTGCATTTTTATGGTGATGCTTGATGCGTCTTTGGAAATAATTTCGCCCGCGGTAAACCCGCCACCGTTTGCGCCTCCTCTCATGCCCGTACCTCCTCCTGCACCATTGGGGCCTCCTATGAATTGACCGTTGGCAAATTGTCCTCGCACAGGAGCACTGCTTTTACCATATACGATACCACCATAGAAGGCCACTCCGGCAATAACGACTGCACCTACAACTCCCACAATAATCTTTGTATTCATATCTTAGTTATTAATTAATAATGGCTACTCATACCTCAAAGCCTCGATTGGATTAAGCTCTGCCGCTCGTCGCGCCGGGTAATACCCGAAGACAATGCCAGTTATCGCTGAAACGCCAAACGCAAGAAGCACCGATGATAGTGAGACGCTTGTCGTCACAAGACCGGTGAGATTCACTGCAAAGGAAATCAGCCATCCAAGTGCGATTCCAATGATGCCTCCGATAACCGTCAGAGCGATTGCTTCCGCCAAGAATTGCGCTCTGATATCGCTCTTTTTCGCGCCGATTGCTTTGCGTAACCCGATCTCTCTCGTGCGTTCCGTCACCGTCGTGAGCATCATATTCATGATACCGATACCGCCGACTAGGAGTGAGATGCCTCCGATCGCGGCGAGGAGGTATGTCAGCGTCGACGTAATGCTGGACGCCGTCGAGAGAATATCGTTCTGATTCAGAACGCTGAAATCCGCTAGTGCGACGTCGCTGATATGGTGTCTATCGAGAAGCAACGCCGTGACGTCCGCTTGCACCTGCGTCATTGCCTCGGGAGTGGATGCTTGCACCGCAATCGTCGTCAAATATTGATCGCCCGAGAGATATCGCTGTGCGCTTCTTGCGGGAATAAAGATGATATCGTCTTGATTTTGGAATCCCGTTCCACCCTTCCCAACCGTGATGCCGATTACCTTAAATTCCATCCCATTGATTCGGACTGCTTGACCGACAATACCCGTTGCACCCTCTCCAAAGAGATCGTCTCGCGTCGTCGGCCCCAACACGGCAACTTTGGAGGCCGAGCTGTTTTGGGTGTCACTGATAAACGATCCCTCTTCGACTTCCACGTTGCGGATCTGCGGGTAGCTCGACGTAACGCCGGTGACAGAGGTATTTGTGTTCGTGCCTTTCGCGGTTACCTGGTATCTGCCTGACACTTGCGCATCTACAGCCTCAATATCTGCAATTTGCGTTGCGATGGCATCGGCATCTTCATTTGTAAGAGTTTTTGCGCCTCCGCGGCCTCCGCTTGCGCCAAAGCCCTGCGTTCGCTGCGCTCCGGGAGTGACCTGTATCAGATTCGAACCAAGCGATTCGATGCTCGACGAGATCGTGTTTGACGCTCCTGTGCCAATGGAAACCATCGCGATAACGGATGAGATACCGATTACGATACCAAGAATTGTGAGTCCTGAACGGACTTTGTTTGCAGAGAGTGCCGCGTATGTCTCGTGCGCGATGTCGTTCAATTTCATACAGCATGTTTTACATGCCGTCGCGCATGTTGCTTGGAATCGCTGACGACCAGACCATCGCGCAACTGTATGATCCTTTCCGCGTGCTCCGCGACGTCATGTTCGTGCGTAATCAAAATGATGGTACGGCCGTGCTCCCTGTTCAATTTTTGGAAGGTACCGAGGACGACTTCCCCGGTTTTCGTATCGAGGTTTCCCGTGGGTTCGTCAGCAAGAATCAATGACGGATCGTTCACAAGTGCTCGTGCAATCGCTACGCGCTGGATCTGTCCGCCAGAGAGTTGATTGCTCATGTGAGTGAAATGTGATTCCGGCATTCCCGTAGCAACGAGGGCTTTTTCCGATCGCGCCACTCTCTCTTCTCCGTCAACACCCGCATAGATTAGAGGCAACATTACGTTGCGCAACACGCTCGTACGCGGGAGCAAATTAAAAGCCTGAAAAACAAAGCCGACGTGGAGCCGGCGTATGTCGGCTAGTTCTTCGTCGGAGAGTGTAGAAATATCCTTACCGTCGAGAAAATACTTCCCCGTCGTCGGCGTATCGAGGCATCCCAAAATGTGCATCAAGGTCGATTTTCCGGAACCACTGGGTCCCATTATCGCGACGAATTCGCCGTCCTCAATCGTGAACGAAACACCCTTCAGGGCTTGGAATGCGGCCTCGCCCTCGCCGTACGTCTTTGTTATGTCTTTAATCTCGATCATGTTTCGACGGGCTCACCACGGGTGTGTTTAGAAGCGGATTCCCGGTCCCCCAAACCCTCCGCCTCTTGTATTAGTGGGACTTGCCGCATTCGCTGCCGCCGTTCCCGAGACAGTGCGAGTTACAATTTGCTGACCCTCCTCAAGGCCAGACAGTATTTCAACATTCGTATCATCGGATATGCCGACCGTCACCTCGATTTGTCGAGGCGCACTATTTGAAACGATTCCTTGAGCCCCGCCCGTTTCGGATAGCGGGGGGTTGAATACCTGAACATAACTCACTCCGTTTTGCGTCTTTACCGCGCTTGAAGGAACGGCAAGCACGTCTTGGCGCACATCGGTTTGTATGGAGGCATTCACGGTCATCCCCGACTTTACCCGCTCGTCCTGGGTGTCGAACGATATCTTTACCGTATATGACACGACGCCCTGGTTTACCGTACCGACCAAGTCTATCTCAACGACGGATCCGGTGAGAGAAAGCTCTTCTAGGGCATCAAAGGTGAGCGTCGCCTTGTCGCCTACGGAGATCTTCGCGGCATCGACTTCGTTGAGCGAGACTTCCGCGATCTTTTGCTTCGTTATGAGCGTTGCCACAGTCGCGCCGCTGTTCAGGGTATCGCCTCTTTGCACCGGGACCGAGGCGATGACTCCCGCGAACGGCGCTCTGATGAAGTGGTCCTCGTGGGCCTGCTCTTTTTGTCTTAGCGACAGTTCTTCGGCACGCACGTCAAGCGTGTCCGGGCCTTCTTTAAGATCTTGCAAGTCATCTTTGGTGTTCTTTAAGGTTCTCTTGTTGTCCGTGAGAGAATTTCTGGCGGAAAGCGTCTCTGACACGGTCGAGTTTGCCGTTGTTACCGATTCGCTCGCCGTCGTATATGCTTCATCCGCAGTTGTCGAATCGTTATCCTCACGATCTCGCAGATAAATTACGGCGTCTTTGGAGTATTTCGCCGTTTGCGCTACCGCGTTCGCGATCGAGTTGGCTTCGGAGAGCAGCGACTCGATCTCGTCGTCGCTGGTCTCGTTCGAGATGGTACGGTACTTTTTTGAAAAGTCGAACAGTACATCATCGGCGTCGTACCAAGCTTGTTCGGCCCTCTCGACATACTCCTCGGCCGTTTTCGTTAAATCGAAACGGTTGCTTGTATTGAGGTAACCGCCGAAGAGATCGTCGAGGCCAGCTATCACATCGGACATGTCGGTAACGGCGGAAGCAAGCGTCGCGCGAGCATCGACGTACGAATCTCCGAGGTTTCGCTCCGCTTCTTCAAGGGCGTCTTCGGCGTCGCGCAATTCGTCGTCGCCGACGGTAACCAGTTCTTCATACGAAAGCCGCGCGGTCTCGAGCTCGAAGGCGGCGTCCGTCGCATCGGTCTGTCCTATGAGCGTTCTGGTGCCGATCTGCTGGCCTACTTTTGCGTTGAGATATACCAGCTCGCCGGAAGATTTGCTCGACACGTCGACTTGATTCGAGGCAGAGACCTGGCCGCTTGCCGAGACAGAGGCGATAACGGTGCCCCTCTCAACCGTTCCGAGAATGTAGCGAGTTTCGTCTCCAGAAGATACGAGTGCGTTGTAGGTCCAATACCCGCCACCAACTACCGCAACTGCGATGACGGCACTAATAATTTTATGCGCCTTCGCAAAGGTGAAGACTTTCCTAAAAACCGTAAGTGAAAAAAGATTCCTCATGGTTTTTTGGTCGTACGCTCCTCGATATCCGAAGGAGGCGGCAGGACGCGAATAAGCTTCGCTTCGATCTGAGAACTTTCATTCGGCGATCCAAGGATCACGGTAAAATCATCCACTTTGAGATTCGAAGGTTCAACCTCTTGGTCGAAATGTCGGATGCGCGTCTTATCTCCGATCAAGATAACCTTTTCGACTTCGTCGGGTCCAACAACAACAAAGGTCGGGAGGTCGATACTTACTATGGTACCGGCAGCGCCATTCACGTCCATGAATTTTCCGGGAAACGACTCTCGAAAGGCCTTAGATCCGCGATGATCAAACGCGCGGTAATAGTTGTCGCCAAATCGATACGCAAAGGCGGCCTTGCGATATCCGACGAACATGCCTGCCTGGAAAATAAGTAGGGCGATAATTGCGACGCCAATGCCGACCAATATGCCTCGAAATGATTTGGACTGGGCAAATTCTTTCAGGTCTTTATACATAAAATTATGCATTGCCAAACGAGCGGCTCAATCCATTTCGTAGGTTGTTCGCAAAAATGCGGATCGAAACAAGAAGTACGGCAATAGTTATGAGAGAGATTGTCATCCCAGCAAACGGGATTGAATCAGCCAGCGATAGCGCGAATTCCCTCCAATACGTAAGCACGATGTCTGGATCCGAAAGCAAAAGAGAGAAGTAACTGTGAAAGCTCGATTGATAAAATCCCTGCAACATATATTGAATCGAAAATACGATTCCGAGAACTGAGAGCGGCACTGCCGTGACGGACACAAAAAGAAAGAGTCGTGCCCGGCGGCGTTCTTCCCGTCCGATGCCAAGCAGGATATTTTTCCTAAGCGTGTTTGGCGGGTTAATCTTGTTCATTCCTTCCATGCATATACATACGAAAGACGGACGCATTTTGGTGCATCCCCAAAAAATACGGAGAGTTTAGGCCGTTTCAGCTTGAAGCAACCGCTGGATGGCCACCAGCGCTCTACGATGTTGGCTTTTGACGGTGTGGAGAGGCTTTCGCACTATCTTCCCGATTTCCTCGAATGTAAGATTGCTCGAATGTCGGAGCGTCAGTACTTCTCGGTACTGCGGATTGATCTGCGCTAAAAGCGCCTCAACGTATCTGGTATCTTCTGCTCGTGCGAAAAGTTCATCAGGTAGCGGTTGTTCGTCTGCAAGAGTCTCGACGAGTACATTTTCACCCTGTGCGGTCTCAAACGATGAAAAAGCGAGCTCTTTTTTCTGGCGCAACCAATCAATTGCCGTATTGCGAGTAATGGTGAAGATCCATGTTTGAAAGTTGCTTCCCCGGCGATATTGGCGAATGTGCTTCCATGCCTTTATGAAGGAATCCTGGGTGATGTCTTCGGCTGCTTGCGGATTACCCGTCAGTCTGTAAGCAAAGTTGTATACGTCTTTCAAATACCGATCAACAAGTAGGCTAAGAGCTTTTTCATCTCCCTCCAAATATTCGGAAATAAGGCACTCATCGTCTTTCTGCATTTGATGGATTATAGCAAGAAATAGCGAGATTTTGAGGGCCCGGTTATCGACTCCGAGGCCTCCGCGAAGCTCATCGCTTTGCCCATCTTCTGGCTAATCTCTTTAATCTCCGCTGCCATCTTTTCGAGTGTTTTCATACGAAGGTTTAGCGCCCCAACAATCCGAAAAACCACGGCCAGAAACCAAACATGCTTAAGAAGCCATGCTCTTTCGGCGTCGCGGTATTCGTGCTTGTCGCCTTAGTCCTTTGAATGAGATCCGCGATTATCTTGTCTTTGTCTGGCGACTGATCGACGGGGGGTTGGACCACCGGAGCGACAGGTGCCTTCGGAATCGCAATGCACGCAGCTTGTCCATCATTCCATTTGTATCCAGTCGCGCAATCACACACGGCCCCGCCCTCTGCGTTCATCGTGCCGTGCCATACGCTGTGTTTGCCGTAGGAATCTTGGCATAACTGATTATTGGTTTTGGGCAAAACGAGTTGGACAAAGACACATGCGGTTTTATTGCTGTTCCAAACATAACCCGACAAACAATCGCAGATCAGCGCATTCTGACTATCCGCTCGTTCCGACCATGTGCTGTATTGGCCGTAATAATTCCGGCACAGCTGTTCGTTTGATGATGGCGCATTCGTTACTTGCTGCACCGAAATAGGAGGTTGAGTTGCATACCCCGGACAAGGAGGTTTGCCCGGCGCATAGGAACAATCGGGAAGTCTTATCACTGGCTGTATTGCAGGAGGTGGGGTCTGTTGTTGAGTAGGTAGCCAACATTGTGAACTCATTAAATTCATACGATATGGATAGTTGCACGTACAAGTGCCGTAGCCCGGACTTCCGAGTTTTGGGGAATATGTTGAGTTCGCCGGACACCTGGCCGCAGCATTTGCATCTTGGAGTGCCTGCGTTTGCTTATTCATCGCATCCAGAATCTGCTTCTGCTGTATGCTTTGATTTAGATCCTTGAAGGGATCGGGTATGGTCACATCCATAAAGTAATATGGATTGCCAATTGTGCCTTGCTGTGCGGACGCAACAAATGGGACAATCAGTAGTACCGATGTGATGGCGAGTAGAGTGATGCTTTTCATAACGTAGTTGTTTTAGCTTGTATGTCTATCAAGTGGTAATTCTGAAACAGCGCCATACGAAAAAGACCGAGAGTAATAGAAAAAGACCCGTGACAATCAGGCCAACGTAATCAAACACGCTAGAGAACGCGGCGGCAGTAGAAGCCACCGCCGTCGTGCATTGATCCGGTACTAAGGGCACTAGCTCGCGGAAACGCCGTAAGCCGATATAGAAAAGTCCAATTGCGAGATAGCGATATGAGAGGACGGCCAGTACCAGTGCGATGAATGCACCTACGATTTCTGTTTTATTTTTCCAAAGTTTGTTTTGCCAGTCCATATGCCGCGTTTTCTCGCGGCGAGGCTTGTGTACAAAAAGCCCGCCACGGATCCCCGGCTTGCGCCGAGCGTGCAGGTTTCCCCACACGGCCTGTCAGACAACTCCATGACGGGTTTTTCATGTCTGACAGGACATCTTCACGACCATACCGTCAAAGCTAACGGGTTAGGTCGCCGCTCTTGCGAGCTGAATATAGGGGGTGTGTTTCCAATATACACCAAAAACGGCAGGTCCGAGCAAGACCTGCCGTTTGGTGTAGTGTCGCCGCTAATGCACCGGCTCTATCGCTCTAACCTCGAAACAGCTCTCGGTGAATTGAAATTTCTGGCCATCCCAGAGCGTTCCATCGTCGATCATCTGTTCCGTTCTCCTCCGAGCGTCCACGGAGTCTTTTGCCTCTACCTCCACCGATTGAAGCTCCGTGTCTTCGAGCCAAACGAGATATTTAGCCATACGCTACCTTGCAAACCGCTGGATGAGACCTGAGATTTCGTCTTTCGTCATGTCGTCCAGAGTGCTTGCCATCTGTTCGCGGTCGGCCTCATCCTCAACGTTCAGACTGAGAAGTTGGCGAGCGTAGTCCTTTTGCTTGTCGGTAGCTCTGTCAGGGTCGACATCGTGGCGAGCCCTGTACGCCTCCGCAAAGGCGGCCTTCTGCTCATCTCGTTCCTCATCCGCACGATTGAGGTGCATTGTATCGAAGATGCGGCAAGCGTGACCGGCTGCCGACATCCACGATCCGTTGAATGCCGCGTAGGCACAACGCTCGATCGATTTGTTAAGGCGAGTGATTGTCGAGAAACCCCTGCCTTGGGCGATGATACGATCCTTGTACTTGATCGTGCAGATTATTGCGGCCACGGGGATTTCGGAGAAGACCTCGGATGTCGGGACGTCCGGCTCGAAGCTGACATTCAGGGTGATGGTCTTGGAGAGCTTCTCGATTTCAGTACGCACGGGGTCGGGTATTTCACGCTGCAACTGCCGAGGCCGCACGGGTTGGATTGGTGAGAGGACTCGGGGCTTGAATGTTGTTGTGTTCATGATTTTGTAGTTTACGAACCGTAATAATGTGGCGCCCGTATTCGATGCTCACTCGACTGCCGACCTTGAAGCCGGATTCGAGTAGCATTCTGTTTGCTATCCGGATCATGGGCTTTGGCTCGATGGTGCGAGACCGATCCGAATAACATGTCTGACCGCCTGGCGCGTATGCCACCGTCATTTCGCGCTTCTGGCAGCCATAGTCGAGGTACATCACGAGCTTGACCTTGCTCATACCTTCTCTTTGCGAGGCTCGATTTGTTTGACGTAAAAGAGAAAAACCGGACGAGGGATTTTCTTGATCACGTTGCCTTTCGCATCCTTCTGCTCGACGAAGGTAACGGACTTGATGGCTTTCTCGCCTTTCTTGACGACGAAATTCAGCGAGAGCCATTTTGCAAAGGTGAGACAAGTATTTTGCTCTGGATCATACTTCTTCACCTCCGCCTTGCCCCAGCGACGCTCAATCTCTGTGGCAACCATGTCCCGTGTCGTTGCGGAGCCGGTGTACCCCGAAATCGATGGGCCGGACATGATCTCTTTTAGTGACTTCATACTTTTGCATGTATGAACCAACGCGCACACTGACGAGGGGTACGCAAAAATCTCGGCGTTGGATTGATAATGAGAAGTTCACTAACTCCTGTGGTAAAAAAGATTAAGGGGTGCTGTACGGGGCGTGATTGTCTGGGACCCCTATTTGAGATCAGGAACTATATAATCTAGGGACCTCAGCCGTTTTCGCAAAAAATCTCCAAACGAGCCAATGACAATGTTCCCAGATTGCACTCAGGTACACTTGTGGCATGTCCTGGAAAGCACCCACTCATCACCTGAAGAAAAAGGAACTTCTGAATGACAACGAGTTTTACCGCAAACTTTCAAGTCATTGGGACTATGTCGATAGCGAAACTGCCACGCGGTTTTATCTCGAGTTTGTTAAATTGGTCGCAAACGAGTTGAAAGAGCACAAATTCTGTCGCTTACCATTCTTGGGGGATATGGCTATCGTTGAGCAGAAATCACGGCCGGCGTGGGTAGGAAAAGCGCACATATGGATCGGTCCACGTTTCGTCCTCAAGTTCTACCCCAAGGAGAAAATGCGCCGACATTTCAACAAAAAACAAGGCGACCCCGTAGTTGTTTTACGCTGAAAACCCTAATCCCTGTTTATCGGGATTAGATGCTGAACCTGCAGACGGGCGCGAGGGTGTAATTTTCATTGACAACTCATGCCCACGCCCCTATACTGCGGATACAAATGGCCACCTAGGCCCCCGAGGAACCCCGTCGCAAGGCGGGGTTTCGATTTTATACTCGTGGAAAGAATTGCTGAACAAGACGAATGATCTGTTTGAACTGCCCCTGCGGTAGCTTGTGCATATACCGCTGTAGTCGCTTGCTGCTGATAAGTCTCAATTGCGAAAGAATCACCACAGAATTCTCCTCGCCGATTGTGACAGGAAGATAGTAACGATTCTTTTTATCGGATCGTGTGAGCGGCAATACCCACAGCACGTCCCGATTGAATTTCTTTACAACCAGAACCGGACGCTCAAAAAGATCGTTCGTGCCATCCTGTTCAAATCCGACATTGACGCCCAAGGAACACCACCAGATTTCCCGCTCATGAAAGAAAACACCGCTCTCGCGATTATGTAACTTCTTTTTCTCCTCGTTCCACTTGTCAAAATCTTTCTGCATATGTTTCGAGAATAATAACATCCGATTCACCGAGCTTCGTGCTCTGTACCGGCGACCACAAGAGAAAACTGTTTGAAGAACCGCTTTCCACCAGATCGCCAGTGCAGAGAAAAAACCTCGCAAAAGCGAGGCTCTATCCATCTCCGGTCTACTTCTTAGCCTCTTTATGAGGCGTATGACTCCGACACCACTTGCAATATTTCTTGAGCTCGATCTTGCGCTCAACAAGCTTTCTATTTTTGCGCGACCAGTAATTAATCCTATTACATTTGGAACACGCTATTTTAATCAGCTGATCTTGAGACATAATGCCGAGCACTATACGGGAAGGAGCCTCGTTTTGCAACCTTTTCCTGGGCTTACGCTACACGAACGCGGAGACGTGCTGCAGGAAGAGCAGACAGATCTTGTTCCATGGGCCCAGAGTGCTGCTGCCGACAAGCGTGCGCATAAGTGTATCCACGACGAGCCATCCGGCGAGAATGATAACGAGTCCAATAGCAACGTTGAAAAATACCTCTTTGGCCTTCGAAATACCTCCTGAATTCCCTACATTCGTGAGATACAAAAATCCCGCCCACGCAAAGAGGATCGCCGAGAGAAAGACGGCAACGTAGATCGCGGTATTGAGAACGTTTTGTGCGACAACCGCGATGTCGCAGAGGGATTGACATCCACCGATGCCATTACAACTTTCTGGAACGATCTGGCCAGGAAGGACGTTTGCAGCGAGCACAACGGCAGGCGAGATTATAAAGACGATCAGGAACACTACGACCAATTTCGTCATCTGTCTGCGGGTCATGAGAATATTGTAGCATGCAGAAAAATACGGCATACTGTGCACTGTTGCGTCGGTGGCAGAGTGGTCAAATGCACCTGGCTGTAGACCAGGCGACTTCGGTCTTCGCAGGTTCGAATCCTGCCCGGCGCATTAACGAAAAAAGTCCTGGTTTCTGCCCGAATTTTTTCGTTTTGATGGGTAAGGACTCGAACCGCGGGCCGCAGACTCCGAAGAGGAGCCGTAGGTTCCGAGTTGCAGCAGCAACGAGAGGCGAATCCTGCCCGGCGCACCCAACGTAAAAAGCTCCCTTTTGGGAGCTTTTTACGTAATATAATTCTCTTACGCTTTCACGACAGCGCGTGCGCGTGCGCCGGCGCCGCGGTGACGCTCCGGCCCCTTGCGCACATCGAATGTGAAGTCGCCTTTTTTGTCTGCACCGCCCGCCGGATCGAAATCCACCGCAACGGAGCCGCCTTCGAGGACACCCCGGGCGACCATCATGTTGGCGATAGGCGTGAGAATTTTCGTCTGGATGAGGCGCTTCAAGGGCCGCGCGCCGTATTGCGGGCTGTAGCCTTCTTTTGCCAAGTGAGCGATCGCAGCTTCCGTGAGCGTGAGTGAGATATGCTTTTCCTCCAAACGCTTCGCCACGATATCGGTCTGCATGCGCACGATATCCATGATGGCATTGGTCGAAAGAATATTGAAAAGGATTATCTCGTCCAATCGGTTCAAAAATTCCGGACGGAAGAACTCTTTGAGCGAACCCATGACCTTCTCTTTTACCTGCTCATAGCGCTCACCTTCGGTGCGCGAGAGGCCGCTGCCGAAGCCCAAGCCCGACATCTTGTCGATGTGTTCGGAACCGATGTTGGAGGTCATGATGATGACGGAGTTCTTGAAATTGACGATGCGGCCTTTGGCATCGGTGAGTCGGCCGTTGTCGAGCACTTGCAGGAGCACATTGAATACCTCCGGATGCGCCTTCTCGATCTCGTCGAAGAGCACTACGGAATACGGGCGATGGCGCACGAGCTCGGTCAAGCCACCGCCTTCGTCGTATCCGACATACCCCGGTGGCGAGCCTATCATCTTGGAAACAGAGTGTTTTTCCATGTACTCCGACATATCGACGCGAATAAGAGACTTGTCGCTGTTGAAGAGGAATTCCGCAAGAGAGCGGGTGAGCTCGGTCTTCCCTACTCCGGTCGGGCCCAGGAACAGGAATGAACCGACAGGCCGATTGGGATCCGAGATACCCGCCCTAGAGCGCTTGATAGCATCGGCGACCTTCTGCACGGCTTCGTCTTGCCCGACGATACGCTTTTTGAGTTCCGCCTCCATCCGCGAGAGCTTTTCGGCTTCTTCTTCGAGCATCCTTGAAACCGGCACGCCAGTCCAGCGCGAAACGACTGCGGCGATTTCTTCTTCCGTGACCTCTTCCTTCAAAACACGCCGCGTCTGCTGAAGCTTCTTCAGGCGTTTTTGGGCAGCATCGATCTCTTTCTCAAGGAGCGGGATCTTGGCATAACGATACTCGGCGGTCTTCGTTAAGTCGCTCCTTGCTTCGGCCGCGTCGGCTTCGATGCGTGCTGACTCCAGTTCGCCCTTGGCCTTTTTTATCTCAGCGAGCGTTTCTTTTTCATTCTTCCATTTCATCTCGAGCTCGCGGGTCGAATCGCGCAGATCGGCAACCTCTTTCTCGATGGATTTAACACGCGTACGGGCCTTGCCCTCACTTGCTTCTGCTTCTTTCTTCAGGGCTTCATGCTCGATCTCGAGCCGTGTCACTTTGCGATGTGCCTCTTCGAGTACCGGTGGTTTGTTCTCAAGTGAGAGACGCAACGCGGAGGAGGCTTCATCGATAAGATCGATCGCCTTGTCGGGCAGGAACCGCTCCGTGATATAGCGCGAGGAGAGCTGTACCGCCGCTACCATCGCATCGTCCGTGATGTGGACGCCGTGGTAGAGCTCGTAGCGTTCTTTAAGCCCCCTGAGAATCGCGATCGCGTCTTCGATGGAGGGTTCGTTGACGTACACCGGCTGGAAACGACGCGTCAATGCTGCGTCGTGTTCGATATGCTTTTGGTATTCTTTGAGCGTGGTCGCACCGATGACGCGAATGTCGCCGCGCGCGAGCGCCGGCTTCAGCATATTGGAAGCGTCCATCGAGCCTTCTGCAGCGCCGGCGCCAACGAGCGTGTGGATCTCATCAATGAAGAGAATGATCTTGCCGTCGGAGCGTTCGACCTCCTTCATAACGGTTTTGAGACGCTCTTCGAATTCACCGCGGTATTTCGTGCCTGCGATCAAGAGTCCCAGATCAAGCTGGACGAGCTCCTTGCCGCGAAGAGACTCGGGCACGTCGCCGGAAGCGATGCGCAAAGCCATGCCTTCCGCAACGGCGGTCTTGCCAACCCCCGCCTCACCGATAAGGATCGGGTTGTTCTTGGTGCGGCGGGAAAGTATCTGTATGACGCGGGTAATTTCCTGATCACGGCCGATGACGGGATCGAGTTTGTTCTCACGCGCGCGATCGGTGAGCGAGCGTGCGAAGCGCGAGAGTGCGCGGGGCTTGCTCGGCGACTCGGTATCGCGGATCTTGCCTTCCTTGATATCGGTAAGGACACGAGCGAGGGCCGCACGATCGATGCGGAAGCGTGAGAGAATATCGGAGGCAGGTCCCGGATGCTCAACGATGCCAAGGAGCAGGTGCTCCGGCGAGACGAACTGGTCGTTGAATGAAGCAGCGATGCGCGGTGCAGCCTCAAAAACGCGGACCAATTCCGGCGTGAGGTAGAGCTGGAAGGACGGAGAAACGGCTGTGTTGCCGCTTGTGCCTTCGATCAACTCCAAGACGGAGTCGCTGAGGTGCGTAATGTCGATCTCAACCTGTTCGAGCATGGGCACGACCATCGTCTCCTCCTGCATGAGAAGTGCGGCAAAGAGGTGCAAGGTGGATACCTGGTTGTGTCCGCGCTCGACCGCAAGCTGATGCGAGCGATGGATCGCTTCTTTTGCTTTGGTTGTGTAATTATTGAATGGAGCCATACACCAGTGGCTAGTCACAAGTGGCTTGTGGCTAGGAACTCCCAGTATACCATGTCCAAATCAACAATCTATTTTCTACTGTCCACCCGTGCCCTTCGAAGAATCTTCCATGAGAATCGAGCCGGAAATAAATCCCGAAGGGGCAGAGGCGCGTGAGACGATCGTACTTAGCCCCACCAAGCTGCCGTCGGTATTAATAAGGGGAGATCCGGAGAGGATCGGGTCGGGAGCAATATCGGTCTCGATTACCTCGGGTACCTTGTCAGCCCCCGGCGTGACAGCCGTCACGATCCCGCCTGCGATGCGAGCGATCGTTTTGCCGGCAAGCATGATGACCGTCTCTCCCAAGAGCGGATGTTCTTGGGCGATCGCGATCGGTGTCCAAGCGGCCGGCTTGCCATCCACCGTCGTTGTGGCAGTCGCAAGATAGACGACACCAAGGTCAGCATTGCGTGATGTGACGAATGCGCGAACATGCGAGCCGTCCGCACGTTGCAGCATTCCCTCGGCCGCCTCCCCGAGCGCTCCAGCGTCGCTTACGATCGTACCCGAAGGATCGAGAACCACGCCAAGACCCAAAAACGCTGGACTTTCTACATCGCTCGTATAGAGACGCACGATTGATGGAGCGACTTTCTCTACCGCTTGTGAAATGAGATCGGATTCTTTCACAACGATCGTTTTCTCCTGCGTCACGATAGTCGTGGCAGCTTGCCCGCGCGGGGTCGTCGAAGCGACGGTCTGGATCGTACGCTCGATGATACGATTGACCGTCTGTGCTACGACCGGCGGTGCCTGATCCATGAGAGAAACGGTGACGATACCCGTAGCGATCGATGTCACAAAGGTGACAAGGAGTGTGAGGAGAACGATCTGGGATTTCGATAGTTGCTCCATGTTCATACCCGGCTAGTACAATTTGGCATTGTTTCTGCCGCTGTTAATTTGATCCTCATTGAAAAAGTCTGAGATCGTTGGTTGTGCTGATGTGCGTTGGCAGGACCGCAACCAAGGCCATGCCAAATTGTCCTGCCGGGCATAACCGCATCGTATCGACAAATAAGAGAAAATCAAGCTCGTATAAGTGCCGCGAGCGCGTCCAGTGCTCGCTTGAGATCGCCCTCGGTTGTATCGCGACCAAGCGAGAAACGAAGGGTATTTTGCGCGCGCCATGCCTCACCCCCAAGAGCAGCCACGACGTGTGAAGATTTATTGCCTTCGTCGCATGCGCTTTTTGTGGAGAGCGAGATGCCGGCGTGATCGAGTTGGAGTGCGAGATATTCCCCGCTTCGTTCTCCGGAAATCGAGATGTTGAGCATGTGCGGGAGCGCGTGTTTTAAGTCTCCATTAATGATCGCATCCGGGATGTGCGCCTGCCCGCCGAAGCCTTGGCGGAGGCGGACGACGATACGCTCGGCGAACTCGTCGCGCAACTTCTCCAGCCGCCTCGATTCCGCGCCGCGCTCGCCCGCAACGATATCTAGTGCCGCCACGAACCCGGCAGCGAGTGCCACATCCTCTGTCCCGCTACGCAGTCCCCGCTCTTGTCCCCCTCCAAAAATCACCGGCGCGAGCGTCACGCGGTTGGAAACAAAGAGTGCACCGATTCCTCGTGGACCATAGAGTTTGCCAGAACCAAGACTGAATACGTCGACGCCGAGTGTATGAACGTGCGGCGAGCGATATAACGGCGCTTGCCCGGCATCGCTATGAAAAATGATCTTTGTGCGGTGCTTCTTTTCGTGATCTCGAATGATGCGCGCGATTTGAGAGAGCGGCTGAATCGTTCCTATCTCATTATTTCCCCATCCCAGAGAAACGAAAGCTGTTTCGGGCCGCAAAGCATTTGCTATTGTTTCCGACGCGATCAAGCCATTTGGTTCTGGATCGATGTGCGTTACTGTCCCGCCCATGCGTTCGGCTTCTGAAAAACATTCGAGGACGGAAGAATGTTCGATAGAGCTAACGATCCAGTGCGTTCCTACCAAGGACGGTCCTTCGGTTTTACCAAGGACCGTCCTTGGTATATAGAGCAAATGCCTAGCATATCCGACGATCGCGATATTGTTTGCCTCCGTCAAACCTGAAGTAAAAATAATTTCTCTCGCCTTGCACCCGAGGTGCGCTGCGATGCGTCCACGCGAGCTCTCCAATGACTGTTTTGCGGCAACACTATCGGCGTGAATACCGCCGGGATTTGCGAATGTCTTCATTGTTTGATACACAACATCGGCTGCAGCGGGAAGAACAGGTGTTGCACTTGCATGATCCAAATAAATTCGCCTGCCCGTCGTAGCTTTACTGCGTCCTGTCGTAGCCTCTGGCGAAGCAGGAGCGAAGTAGAGTTTCTTGAATCCAAACATTCTATCTAGTGTATGCCGTGCGCGCCTTTTGCAAAAGGCGCGCACGGCGAGTATACTGCGGAAAATTGCCATATGGCACTTCTTACCGCATATGTCCAAACCTTCACAAATCGTCGAGCGTCCGCCTATTGTCGCAGTTTTGGGGCACGTTGATCACGGCAAATCGACACTTCTTGATTTCATCCGCAAGTCCAACGTCGTTGCCGGTGAGGCGGGCGGCATCACGCAACACGTAGCTGCGTACGAGGTTGAGCGCGATAAGAACGGGGTCAAAAAACGAATTACGTTCATCGACACCCCCGGTCATGCTGCATTCAGTGCGATCCGCGCACGTGGAGCGACTGCCGCCGATATCGCGATCCTCGTCGTTGCGGCAGATGATGGGGTGAAGGCACAGACACTCGAAGCCCTCAAGAGTATCCGCGAAGCGGGAGTTCCCTTTATCGTTGCGATCAACAAGATCGACAAGCCCGGCGCCGATCAGGAGCGCACGATCAGAATGCTTCTCGAAGAGAATGTGTACCTCGAAAAATACGGCGGCGAGGTACCATGGGCGGCGATCTCCGCAAAAGTCGGGACCGGTGTCGAGGAGCTTCTTGATTTGATCTTACTCGTCGCCGAGATCGAAGGATTCACGGGCGATGCATCCCTACCTGCTCACGGCTACGTTATCGAGGCGCATCGCGATCACAAACGCGGTCTCGCGGCAACGCTTATCATTAGAAATGGAACGCTCCGGTCCGGCATGGCAGTCCTCGCCGGGTACGCTATTGCTCCCGTACGGATCATAGAAAGCGCTGCCGGGAAATCCCTGCGCGAGGCTTCATTCTCGACCCCCGTGCAGCTCATTGGGTTCGATACGCTCCCGCAAGTCGGCGAAGAATTCCATGCGTATAAGAACAAGCGCGAAGCTGAAGCTGCGCGCCCCGCCCTCGTGCCAAGAGACTCGCACGCCAAGCCACAAACGCTCGCCGAAGGCGAGATAGGTCCCTTCTCGATGCCAGTCATCGTCCGCGCCGACGCATCAGGCTCGCTCGAGGCGATTGATCAGGAAGTACCGAAATTAGGCACAGAGCACGCACGCGTGCGAGTCGTGCAATCAGGCATCGGAACCGTTTCCGAAAATGATGTGAAGGCAGCTATCGCGAGCGACGTGCCTGCCGTCGTCATCGGATTCAACGTCGGCATCGATGCCCCCGCAGCAGCGCTCGCACTCCAACACGGAATCCGTATCGAGACATTTACGATCATTTACAAACTGACCGAGCGCCTCGGGGAACTACTCGGAGAATCCGCACCGAAGCGCCGGGTAGAAGCGATTACGGGCAAAGCGAAGGTGCTCAAAAAATTCGGCAGCCGCAAGGACGCACATGTCATCGGCGGAAAAGTCTCCGAAGGCTTTCTCGAACGCGGAAGTTCGGTGCGCGTGATGCGCCGCGCCGAGGAGATCGGTATCGGAAAGATACGGAACATCCAAGCCAATAAACAAGACGTGGACCGCATCGAGACCGATCGTGAATTTGGAGCCCAGATCGGGGCCCCTTTCGAGATCATGCAGGGGGACACTCTCGAATGCTTCACCATATCGATGCAGTAAATATGCCCGGCAGGACAATTTCGAATCGCCTTGATATGAATATTCATCAGCACTTGTTTAAGGATACAACGTTCGTTTTCTTGCAAACAAACCGCAGTTTAGACTGCGGCAGGAATTATTCGAAATTGTACTAGCCGGGTATGGGCTCGCGCAGACAAACACAAGTGTCCGAAACGATCGCGCATCTTGCGGGAGATTTTTTTGCGCGCGAATCGAACGTGAAAGCGCTCATCACCGTGACGCACGCAGATGTCTCTTTGAATTTCAAAGAGGTGAGGGTGTTTTTCTCGGTCCTGCCGCAGACGAGCGAGGGGCTTGTGCTGAAATTCGCCAAACGCGCGCGCAGCGATTTCCGGCACTACTTGAGGACACACACACGTCTCCGTCCCATCCCCACGGTCGACTTCCTCATCGACCTCGGCGAGAAGAACCGCCAGCGCGTGGATGAGTTAACGAGAAAGTGATGCTATAGTTTGCGCGTTGGCCTGGTGGTGAAGTGGTAACACTTGGGACTGCAAATCCTACATGCGGGGGTTCGATTCCCCCCCAGGCCTCAAATCGTATATAGTTGTACGTACGCCCTCCTTCGTTCAAACTTCGAAGGGCAAGGCCGGGGTGGCGAAATTGGTAGACGCGTTCGACTTAAGATCGAATGTCCGAAAGGATCTGTGGGTTCGATTCCCACCCCCGGCAAACTTTGAAAGCTCCTGAATTCATGTAGAATCTTTTAAACCCTCCATAGCTTAATGGTAAAGCAGTTGCCTCTTAAGCAATTGACCCAGGTCCGATTCCTGGTGGGGGGACAAACAAAGAAAGTTTGCTAGGATAACAGCGTCGGGCGAGTGATGAAGTGGAAGCACGTCCCGAATAAAATGCTGGGGTGGTGAAATTGGCAGACACGCAAGGTTTAGGACCTTGTGCCGTAAGGCGTGGAGGTTCAAGTCCTCTCCCCAGCACTTTGAACAGGGCAAGCGAAGCAAAACCTGATCCCCACAAAACTCAAGGGCCAAAAAGTCCTGGTGCGGTGACGTCGTTGGCCCGCGTCACATCCGGATTACGAAAATCAAGCCCGAATGTGTTGTCGAGCAGATTAAGAATGCCCCAGACCGATATCATGATAAACATGCCAATAATGCCCCAGATCATATGACGCTGACCATTACCGTGTCTTTGCCCTCGCGCATCGTCGTTGAGAGCCATGAGGAATTCCACCAATCCCCATACGAAGAGAAAAAATCCGGCCGCAAATATGATCACAATGACCGGATCGATAATGTACTTCGAGAAGCGAGCCATCACGTCTGTTGCAGTGTTCATACCGTTAGAGATAAGGCCGAAGCATAAAGCCTTTTATGGATGCGGGCGCAATTCGAATACATGCTTTGTCGGATCGTGCTGTGGATGATGCGGTGTCGTGTGGACCTTATCGCCTCGTATTTCGAATGCTGCGTGCGGACTCTCACCACCTGGATGGAATGCCGTGGCGTATGCATGCTCGCCGCGCACTGCATATATCGGCTTCACATCAGGTCGCCCGTTTTTCATCTCGTAAATATGACCCTTGTTCATTGCCATTACGGGCTTTGCGGTATGGAAACCGCCCGCATGGCCATATTGTGTCTGATGAAGATACTGCATGTCATTCAAAAACGCCTTCCATCTCCAGGCTGAAGCGCAGTGCGCCCTCGAAGGACAAATCTTTACGGCTGATACGGGATACCTTGCGGAACGCTGATGGTGGTATTTTGCACCCCGAAGGTCGTCTGAAGGAGCTTGATGATACCCCAGATACTCACCATTACGAAAACCGCAATAACGCCCCACAACATGATCTGCAAACCCTCGCCCTTGGCTTCACCAGATGCGAGAACATACCTGATAAGACCCCAGAAAAAGACGATGAGCGCAATGGTAATAAGAAGACCAACGACGTTGTTGGCGAATTTGCTGATAAATGCCAGGACACCATTGAGGTCCTGGGCAGCAGCACTTGCAAAGAACGGGAGAAAGAGAGCTCCTGCTGCAAGGGCCGAATTAGCTATATTTTTCCTCATATCAGTGGTTTATCTATTTATTCTAAAGTATCTCAATGGTATAGATAGGAGTTGAAAACACAATAGATGGGGAGCCTCTGGTGTGGATAACACCGCCCGCGAGGTGACCCCGCTCGAAGAGAGTGCCCGTAGGGGTCGAATGTCGGCTACTGCCGATATGAGACGGGTCAGATACGCGCAAGCTTGTGCGTATCAAAGATGGGCCAACCCTATCGAGGTGGTCCGGGTGGCGGCCTCTGCTCTTCTTTTTTCACCTCTTTCTTCCCTTTTGTGGCAATCACTACGATAGCCCCTATCAACAGTACGAGAACGATGGTCGACACGATATAGGCAGCAGCCCGTCGATGCTCCTGAAAAAATTGCACGATACCGAGCAAAACAACCAGAACGAACAAAATAACGACCGACCACTCCATGATGGTGATCGCTTCGGTACGGTAGCTGGGCCATGTTCCCAAGCGCACCCACCACACGACGAATCCGGTGGCCCACGCCAAGAGTGCAATAGTGAGCATGAGCCCGACGAACACATTAAAAAGGCCGACGGCTTGCGTGATCGTCTGCGCCGCAACGACTGTGGGGACAGCATAGAGGAGAAATGCGACCGACGTGAGAGAGGATAGATATCGCATACGAGATCTCTTACGGGCCAAACTGCGGAGCTTGGAAAGGGTCGTCCGGCGGTGACTGACTCGCTCCGGCCCCCGCATTTGGCCCGCTCCCGCCAAAGAGCGTGTTCTGAAGGAGATTCAGAATGCCCCAGATCGAGACCATTACGAAAAGCACGATAATACCCCACAAGAAGTAGGCCCTGATCTTCTCCGCACCTTTCTCGCCAAAATTCAATATGTTGGTCGAGATACCGTAGAAGTAGATAACGAGGCCCACGGTCATAAGTACGATAGTCGCATGGTTGAGTAAGTCCACGATGAGACTCGCGAGTTCCTGGAACGTGTGCGGCGCTGCGGCAAGGGCAGCAGCGGGTGCCACAAGAGGTAAGAATGCAAGTATGGCGAGTGCGCGGGGCATATCAATTATCCCACCAGCTGTGTCACCGTCCCGCCGATGAGTGTCGCTATCAACCACGCACCGAGGATAAGCAGAGCGCCGATGATAACGTAGACGAAATTTTCCCTTGCTTTTGAAAGTTTGGCCGGATCTCCGCGCGCAAAGACGAACATGAAACCCGAAATAACAATAAAGAGCGTGATGATGGGGAGTGCGACGATAACGAGTACCTTGAGCGCTCCCGCGATAAAGCTTGGAACAGTGCTTAAATCTGAATTCAGGGGATTTTCCAATCCCGCAGCATTCGCGATGCCGGCGATACCAAGCGATGTGACGAATGTCCCAAGTGCAATGATTATTTTCCCGAATTTCATACGCTATACACGGATCTCATAGCTCCAAAATATTCGTCATTTCCTGATCCGCGCGCTGGATGGCTTCGCTGACTTGTAAGCTCCCGCTCGTCGTATTCTCTATCATAGCGCGAAAGAATCCTGCTGTCGCTTCGGGATCGGGATCGAACCATGAATGCGCGAGAATGACCTGTTTGTTGAGGAGATTGTCATCGCCAGTGGCCGGCTGACTTACTACATCACGCCGTGCGCTCGGCATCCCAAGTGCTTGCGAGAGGGCTTTCGCATTGTCGCTTGACACGAGAAGGAAAGCGACCGTGATAGCGCCACCGGGATTTTTCCCCGCACGCGATGCGGAGAGGGCGTAGACGCGCGCGGTATCGAGAGCATTTTGTGCCGCACGTACCTGTGGAATGGGCGCAATTGCAAAATTGAGATTTGGATTTGCATGCGCGATCTGGGACTTTTCACTCGCATACCCTACGTAGAGTGCGAGGTCGCCCGAAGCGAATGCTTTCTGCGCCTCCGGAAGCGAACGGTTCCATGAGTAATCGTCCTTGGAAGGATCTGCGAATTCTGTGTAGAAGCGCAGAGCGGAAACTCCCGCTTGTGCACTGGTTTCCGCACGCGACACGAGAGCCGGTCTTAAATTCCCTCCCTCGTCGTAGGCAGTGATGGAGCCGCCCGCCTGAAGTATCAGGGTCGCGAGGATGTCTTTTGCATTGTTAATGTTTCGATATTCGCCAAGCGCGATCGCGGACCTGGTGATCGTGCCGGAATCATTCCGTGTGCTGATTTTCTGCGCTATGTTGAAAAGCTCATCCCAATACTTGGGTGGCTGTGCGAACCCCCCCGATGCGAGCATGTCTTTGTTCCAATAGAGAATGAGGGGATCGGCAAACAGGGGAACTCCTATGACACCGTTTTCGGCAAGGAATGGCGCGGAGGCCTCGATAAAGGTATCCTGGAATTGCGACTGTGAAAGCGCCGAAAATGGGATGATGGCGACTTTGCCCGCGTTCTTGAGCGCATAGTCTTGCCGCAAGAGAAAGAGGTCGGGGCCGCCACCACTTGCAAGCGCATTGGTGAGCTCACTCTCGTACGTCGTCGGGTCTTTTTGCTCGTAGGTAACCTGGCTCAACTGAGGATTATCATCAGCAAGTTCCCGAACAATGTCTCCAAAGGCTTGGGCTTCCATTGTGCCCCAGATTTTTATGGCGCCAACGGTATTGGTAGTACCCCCACCGACCGCGAACGCAAATATGAGGACTCCCGCGACTGCGAGCGCACCGAAAATGCACAGGAGAACGATCTGGAACAGTGAGAGTTTTTTCATACCCGGCTAGTACAATTTCGAATAATTCCTGCCACAGATCAAACTGCGAAGGTTTTGTAAAATGCTTGAATCAATTCTTCTCGACATACGCTGGTGAGTATTCATACGAGGCGATTCGAAATTGTCCTGCCGGGTCATACGTTTTCTACGAGAGTAATTTAAAAACGAGTCCGTAGTGGTGCGCGCCGGCGGGAAATTCGCGCTGCAATTCGAACCCCGCACTTTCTGCAAGCTCAACAACAGATGACTTCGAAATTACATGATCGCGATGCGGCCCGACACGTCGTTGTGACTCATTTGAAAGTGCGGGGTCGCTCCAATCGATAATAGCAAGGCGACCGTTGGGACGCAGTATTCGCTCGGCTTCGACGAGCACCGCGACCTTGTTTTCGACCTGGAACAAGAGATTTGAAATGAGCACGAAATCAAGATGCCGATCGACGATCTTGGAGGCGCCCGGTCTCTCCAGATCCGCCCATATCACTTCGACATTTTTAAAGCCTCGTCGATGAGCCTCGTTTTTAATGCGCTGCAGCAAGTCGCGCTGCACATCTATTGCGTAGACATGTCCCGCTCCTTCGAGCCGCTCTGCTATTGCCAAAACGTACGCCCCGCTCCCCGACCCAAAATCCGCCACCGACATTCCCGGTTCAACTCCAAGTACCCCAACATTGCGCCGCGGGTGCGCAAAGCCGTGTGTAGCCAAAGGACTGTGCGTCTGCACGTGTTGCATTCCAACTAGTATAACGTCATTTTGCTTGTCCACACCGCTGAATCAGCTGGATATAACGATTTACGAAATCGTTATAGAATTACCGCATGGAACTCTACCATGTCTTAAATCGAGGAGTCGAAAAAAGAGACATCTTCATGGATGACAGAGATCGGTTCCGCTTCGTTCACGGACTACTTTTATTTAATACCCCCAAACCAGCGAATAATACCACCTATCTTTTGGAGTCCGATAACGATTTCGTAAATCGTTATTCGAACAGTGGAAGAATTGTTGATATTCATACATGGTGCATCATGAAAAATCACTATCACCTGCTGCTTTCTGAACGGATCGAGGGAGGTCTTACGCTTTTCTTGCGAAAGCTCAACATCGGATATGCCAACTATTTCAACGAGAAGTACCGACGCAGCGGTTCTCTGTTCCAAGGCAGAACGAAAAAAATACTCGTGAATTCCGATGCTTACTTCATGCACATACTCAATTATGTGCATTTCAACCCGCTCGATTACCTGACTGGCGCGCGAAATTGGCGGCAGCGCAGCTTGGGAAAACCGCCCCGTGCGCACGAGTACCTAATGAAATATCGCTGGAGCAGCTATCGCGATTACTGTGGGCAGAAGAACTTTCCTTCTTTGTTGACGACCGAGCTTTTCGGCGAGAAACCGGAGAAATTCAAAAAACACATCTTTGACTATTCGGGACTTAACCACGAAAAGATGCCGGTTCAATTGCTTCTTGAGTGATTACTGTAACTGTAACAACGTATAACGACTTACGAAGTCGTTAGAGGTGTCCGACCTGGATTCCAGTGAATCTAAGAATAAGAGGAGCTAGACATGAAGCATCTGAGAACGGTCACAGCGGCGCAAGTCCGGCGAATCAAAGACCGGAGCGGCAAAGAAGTTCCCGAGATCATCCCTTCTACGCTTCGAAAGCATCAACAATTCCGGGTGACTACTAAATACGGCACCTTCACTTTCGAGGCCCTGTCTGACCCACCTCGCAAAGATGCAGCCCCCGAAGTCAAAGCTTGGGTGGTTGGCCTGAGGGTTATGAGCGCGCCAACGTGCCTCGAACCGCTCGACCGATGCAGAACGAAGATTGAAAAAGGCTGCGGGGGACGGTCTTTTTCTTTATTCGGCAATCTCTGCTTCGAAAACGACGAATGACGCGACCGAATCCCCTTCGCGCATTTTCATGACACGGACGCCCTGTGTGGCACGACTAAGCGCTGGGATCTCGTCGAGTCCCGTTCGGATGGTCTGACTCTTTTTTGACATCGCGACGAGCTCGCCACCTTTCGCAAACACGACCGCGCCACCTACGAGCTGCTTGGTCTTCGGTGTGATAGACATTGTCTTGATGCCGCTTCCTCCGCGGCCCTGCGTCTTGTATTCGGTGAGTTTGGTCTTTTTTCCGTAGCCGGTCGATGAGAGGACAAGAAGCTCTGCGTCCTTCACACCCTTCGGCACGATGCCGCCACCCACGATAGAGTCGCCGCTTTTCAACTTCATTCCGCGTACCCCGCCAGCCTGGCGGCCCATCTCGCGCACATCTTTTGCGGCGAAGCGGATCGCCTGGCCTTTTGAAGTTACGAGCACCGCATCGTCGCCCGAGTGCACGAATTGCGCGGAGATGAGCGCATCCCCTTTGTCGAGTCCGATCGCAATCAAGCCGCTTCTCCGCACCTCGTGGAATTGCGAAGCCGCGACGCGCTTCACCGTGCCATCTCGTGTTGCCATGAGGAGCGAGAGCTCCGCGGCGGCTTTCTTCTCCTTCGGCATCGCAAGGATGGAGGTGATCTGCTCGCCCTGCTCCAGCGAAATGAAATTCATTATCGACTTTCCTTTTGTGGCACGTCTGCCTTCGGGTAGGTCATACATCTTGAGCTGGTAGACTTTTCCGCGGTCGGAAAAGAACAACAGATCGGAGTGGGTGGAGGCGGTCAAAAATTGTGTGACGAAATCTTCTTCTTTTGTATCGAGGTCGACGACACCCACGCCGCCGCGCTTTTGTCGGCGATATTCTGCTGGGTTCGTGCGTTTGATGTAGCCTCCTTGCGTAAGCACGAGGACAGAATCTTCATCCGCGATAAGGTCTTCTGCATTAAGAATAGTTGCTCCGCGCTTCACGATCTTGGTACGGCGGTCGTCGCCGAATTTCTCCACGACCTCGCGAATTTCTTTTTTGATGAGTTCCATCAATTTCTTTTCGCTCTTGAGAAGTGCCGTTAGCTCTTCGATGAGCGTCTGCACTGCTTTCAATTCATCCTCTACTTTCTGGCGCTCCAGCCCCGCGAGCTTCTGCAGGCGCATGTCGAGGATGGCCTGCGCTTGGATCTCGGAGAACTTGAAGGTCTTCATCAGTCCCGCACGAGCATCATCGACATCTTTCGATTTCTTGATGAGCTTTATGATCTCGTCGATATGATCGAGGGCTTTCTTGAGCCCGAGCAAAATGTGCTCGCGCGCCTTCGCTACCTTCAGGTCGTAAATAGTGCGCTTCGTCACCACATCCTTGCGGTGCGCAATGAAGTATTCGAGCAACGCCTTGAGAGAGAGCGTCTGCGGGACACCGTCGACCAGAGCGACGACGTTGTAGTGGAAGGCCTCTTCAAGCTGCGTGTGTTTGTACAAATAATTAAGGACTGTTTGTGCGTTCGCATTGTTTTTCAACTCGACGACGACGCGGATGTCCTTGGTGCTCTCATCTCGAATGTCGCGAATGCCCTCGAGCTTCTTCTCATGCACAAGGTCGGCTATCTTGGTCAGCAGATCGGATTTGTTGACGCGAAAAGGAATTGAAGTGATGACGATCTGATAATCGCCCTTCTTCCCTTCTACGATTTCCGCGTCGCCGCGCACTACGACCCCCCCGCGGCCGGTCGAGTAAGCATGCGCGATGTCTTTCTGGTTGAACGCGATGCAGCCAGTCGGAAAATCAGGGCCTTGCACGAACTGGAGAAGATCTTCGGTGGTCGCGTCCGGGTTCTCAATCAAGTGTGTCGCCGCGTCGCACACTTCGCGCAGATTGTGCGGCGGAATGTTGGTCGCCATACCGACCGCGATGCCGAGCGTCCCGTTCAAAAGCAGATTCGGGATTGCCGCCGGAAGTACCGACGGCTCTTGTTTGGTGTTGTCGTAGTTCGGGGTGAAGGTGACTGTCTCTTTCTCGATATCCTTGAGCATTTCTCCCGCGAGTCGCGACATCTTCGCTTCGGTGTAGCGGTACGCGGCGGCGCCATCCCCGTCGATGGAGCCGAAGTTGCCCTGACCCACGATGAGCGGATAGCGCATGCTGAAATCCTGCGCCATTTTCACCATCGCGTCGTACACCGATGTGTCGCCATGTGGATGGTACTTGCCGAGCACATCGCCGACGACCGTCGCCGACTTGCGAGTCTTAGCGGAAACGGTAAGTCCGGCTTCGTGCATCGCGTACAAAATCCTCCTGTGCACGGGCTTTAGGCCATCGCGCACATCCGGGAGTGCGCGCGCTGTGATGACAGACATCGCGTAGTCGAGATAGCTTTCGCGCATCTCGGTCGAGATCGATCGCGAAACGACCCCTTCGGGTCGAGCTGCCGGAGCCGGTATTTTTTCCTCTTTTCCGCGTGCCATGGTTTGTTAATTGTACCAAAAACAGCCCTTATTGCAATGCAAAATCGCCTGTGGCGTAGTGCCAAAAGCGACATCACTCGATGTCGGACATTGATGGAGAAACCGCCATGATGGAAGTCACGCGTCGCAATGAGATCGCCTTTTTACTTGATCTACACGACACCATCGTCAGTACCGAGCCGCCGCCGACTATGGGTATGGACGTCCACCAAACAATTCTTCGAGCCGCATCAATGTTAGTTCGAGCAAACAATGGAGCGCGGATAGCTGCAGATGAAGCGCATGTCCAACTCGAAAAGCGGTTGGCAGAAAGAGCGCCATCCTTAAGCGAACTCGAGGAGTATCTACACACCCTGGGACGGGAAGGGGTGAACAAAAGGTAACGCTGCCCCGCCGAAAGAAGATCCCCGCCACGTCGGGCCTACTTCTTCTCGGCGCGGCGGTCTTCTTTTTTATTCCTTTACACGGCTTATTTCCGATCCCACAGATATCCACACATCGTAAAAAACGATATTCAAAAATCCCCACGACCGTGGGATATTTTAAACATGGGCAAAATCGAAGAGGGAGCGAAACGTGTGCGTCGTTTGGGCCTTGTGCAAAGAGCCCTGCTTGGGACGATCGGCATGGCGGGTGTTATTGCCCTCATTGCAATCGCACCCAACGCGATAGCGGCATTCGGCCTTTTGGGCAGAAACAAATACCGATTTAAAAACCAATCGGACAACGTGCTTACTCGTCTTAAGCAGCAGGGATACATATCATTCGAAGAGCGGAATGGGGAAAGATTTGCTCGAATAACCGACGCGGGCAGGCATACACTTTTACGCAATGGGGTCGCGCTTTCGAAGAAGATTCGTTTCCGGTGGGATAAAAGGTGGCGCGTTATCATTTTCGACATCCCCGAAAAGCGGCGACGAGTTCGCGACACACTTCGGGAGACAATGAAATCATTCGGTTTTTACCGGCTGCAAGACAGTGTATGGGTCTATCCCTACGACTGCGAAGAAATCATAATGCTTCTCAAGGCGGATTTACGACTCGGTGGGTCGGTACTCTACATGGTCGTGGAAAAAATTGAAAATGACAAGCACCTAAAGGAAACATTTGGGCTGAGCTGAATATTCAAAAACATGCACGGTCGTAGCCATTTTTGAACATTGAAACCAAATACTGCTTGATTTGGTGTTAATAGACCGGATTCGGCGAACTTAATTGATCGCTTTCCGTACCTTGTGTCTGCTGTACTTGCGTCTGCGGTTGGGTTTGCGGCCCAGATGGCACCGTGTCGTTGGGGATCTGGAGGAAGTCAGCTGCGCCATTGCTCAAATTCACCTGCTGTCCCCCCTTCTGGATATTACGAAAGAAAAATATCGCCCATGCCACCAAGAGGATCACGACGACGGCAATGGCGATCCCGCTTGCAACGGCGATCTTGTCCTCCTTGGGACCATCTTTTAGATTATTTATTACCTTCTGCACTACCATATGAAATTAGGCTGACAACACAACGACTTCATTTTCTTTGCCCGCGAGATCGCGCGGTTTGATGGTGAGCTTTTCGACCGGCTTCGTGCTCTCTTCGCCTGCCTCTTTCAAAAATTGCTTGAGGGACTTTTCATCGTAGAGGACGGGGATAATGATTTTCGCCTCGAGCTTCACCGCGAGCTTTTGCGCTTCTGACGCAGTGAGTGTACCAGCACCACCAATAGGAATGATGAGCACATCGGGCGAATCCATCTCCAAGACGTCGCCCGGCAGATCGAGATCGCCCAAGGCTCCGAGGTAGAGAATGGACATGCCGTCGAAGTGCACGGAGAAAACGCTGTTGATGCGTGCCCCGCCATCGGCGGGGCGA
>C687J35174_10000975_pt1 | contig 42023 bp, 32 predicted proteins | sample RifCSPhighO2_01_FD_35174 | JGI IMG/M metagenome (IMG submission 35174) | reverse complement strand
CTGGTTTCAGGCGAACCAACGGATACCGGCAGTAACTTGGCGGATTTTGAAGCGCAAACAGTAACGCCCCGCGCGCAAAATATAACCTACGTGGCGCCGGCAACGGCCGAGCCTGTCGTTGCCACGGAGCCTGTCGTTGAACCTGAAATTCCCGTGCCCGTGGTGATACCAAAACTGTTGATCAATGAAATCCAAATTGACAGCATTGATGGCGCCGGCGGCACCAATGATGATTGGGTTGAACTGTATAATCCTAACGATATGGCGGTTGATATCAGCGGCTGGTCGCTGCAGTACTCCCCGGAAAGTGGCACCATTTCCAAGAAAAATTTTGAAGCGGGAAACGTAATTGCCGCGCACGGGTATTTCCTGGTGGCGCGCAATACCGCCAGCGCGGCCATTTTGGAGGCGGCGGATATCACTTCTTCCGTGCTGCAATTAAGCGCAACAGCCACGGTATTTTTGGTAAGCAACCATGATGCTGTTGAAAGCGGTGATGATGCTGATATTGTGGACAAAGTCGGGTTCGGGGAAACCGCTTTTTCCCCGGAAACGGCGCCGGCCCCAAGCCCGCCGGAAGGAAAATCCATTGAACGCAAAAAGTTAGGGCAAGACACGGATAATAATGCCACTGATTTTAAAATTTCCGATGAGGCGACGCCCAAGGGCACCTTCCCGAAAACCACCATCCAAAACCTTGCCAATTTTGCTAATAACCTGTCATTTGGTTCGCCGGGAACCTACCGCTACGACATAACCTTTGCATGGCAAAGCGCGGCAACCAACATTGAAAGCTACCAGGTGCAATACAAAATAAATGACGGGGGTTTTATTGATTGGTTGGCAGCTACTACCAAAACCACCGATATTTTCCAGGGAACGTATTCACTGCTTAACGACAATATCTATCACTTTCGGGCGCGCGCCAAAGACCTGGACGGAAACACGGGGGACTGGTCGCCGGAAGTTTCCGTTGATGTGGTTAACCCCGTGCTGATCAGCGAAGTGGCGTTTGCCGGAACCGGCAGCTCAAGCGAACCATGGTTGGAACTGTATAACCGGAGCGATACGGATATTGATTTGGCGGGGTACAAGCTGGTTTCGGGCGAAAACGGGCGCGATACCATAAACTTGGCGCTTGAGGGTGTTATTGCCGCCCATGGATATCTGGTGGTTGAAAATTTTGCAGAGAACCAAGCTCTGGGGAAAAATTATTTATACTTGCGCTCGCCCAATAACCGCTATCTGGATGAATTCCGCCCGGCTAATTCCTGGGACGAAAACTTTTTTATGAAAGATGGTGTGCCTCATTCAGCCGAGCGCGTCAGCATGTATTCATTTGGCGTGTTTGATAAAAATTGGAAGCTGGGCACTGGCACTCCGGGCGCGCAAAACAGCAATGACCAGCTGTACACCTATTACACCACCAGTTTTGTGGAAAACACTACCTTGGCCGCCTCGTTAAGCCCGTTTGTGTTCCGGGACAATGTGGCGGTGTTTGAAGGGGCTACGGTAACCGTTGAGCCCGGCACCGTCATTAAATTTTACGACAGCCATTCACGCTTAACCGTCCACGGCACGCTCAACGCCCAGGGAACAGAAGTTGAAAATATTATTTTTACCTCGTTTGCAGATGATGAATTCGGGGGCGACAGCAACCAGGATGGCGATGCCACCACAGCCGCCCCGGGCAACTGGACCGGGCTTTATTTTTCAGAAACAAGCAGGGATTCGGCGCTTGAGCACGTTGTGCTGCGCTATGGCGGTTCTGCGGCGCTGAATAACTTTGGCAATGCGCTGTGGGTTGACCATTCTTCCATTTCCCTGAAAAATTCGGTACTGGAAAACAACAAAAACCGGGCGTTGATGCTGACGGTTTCGGATAGTATTATTGATAACGTGCAGTTTTTAAACCACAATACCACCGATTTTTCCGACCAAAACCAAGCGCGGGCAATTTATATCCAGGGCGGCTCGCCACAAATAAAAAATTCCCGCATTGAAAACAATCATTCGGGGATGCATATAAATTATTACTATGACACGCCAACGGATAGTGTTGTTGAGGCCGCGCCAGCCATTGAAAATAACCAATTCATAAAAAATAGCGAACCGGTTTACTGGGGAGAGTTTTCCTATCCGGTTTTTTCAGGTAACCAGCTTGCTGAAAATAATATTAATGCTATTACATTTTTCCCCCGGATAGTAAAAAATATGGAACTTGGCGCTGACATGCCTTATTTCATTAAAAGCGTTTTGACGGTTCCGGAAAATGTGATACTAACCATATTGCCCGGCGCCGAGCTTACCTTTGGTGGCACGTTTTCGGGGCTGCGCATTGACGGAACGCTGAAAGCCATTGGAACGCCGGATGAAAAAATCAGCTTTAAGCCGTATTATTTTGATGCCAGCAATGAAGGCCCGGGGAAGTGGCTGGGGCTGCGCTTCACCGGATCCAGCGTTAATTCAGAACTAGAAAACGTGGTTGTTGCTTATGGCGGTGCATATTTGGGCAATCCGCAAAACGTTGATTTTTATTCAGGCGTAAAGGTGGAAAGCTCTGCCATTTCTTTGCGCAACGCCGTTTTTGACAATAATGCCAACGCGGGCGTGTGGCTGGTAAATTCGGCTTCGGTTGTTGACGCCGTGGCGTTTGGAAACCACCAAACCACCAGCATCTACGGGCTTTTTGCGGATGCAAAGGCAATTTACGTGCAAGGCGGCGCCCCGGAAATTAAAAATTCAGAGTTCACCGATAACTGGTATGGCATTTTTATCGATGACCTTCTGCAAGATGATGGCACTGTTATAACTGGCGCGCCTGCCATGGAAAACAACCAGTTTTCCGGAAGCATCCGAGAAGATGTGCATTACGTGCACCCGCCAACTCCGCCTGCACCAGTGGAGCCTGTTGAGCCACCCACCGAACCACCCGTTGAGCCACCGGCGGTTCCATAAGATTTAGTAAGAGTAGAGGGTTTGACCCTCCTTTTTTGTGTATGGAATATAGTTGTGGATGTATGGTATAATGGGTAAATTCTCTTTTGGGAAGATGTTTTTTATGCAGCAGGATTTTGTGAAAATTACGGAGGCGGTGTATAGGGTGCTGGAGTTTTTGCCTGATGACGTGCTCAAAACCAGAGCCAAACAGCAGGCGCTGGCGGTTTTGGAGGCGGCTACGCGCAAAAAACCGGCGCCAAAGCTGCACGAAGACATTGAAGTGCTGGAAAATTACCTGAAGCTGGCAAAGCATTGCGGCTGGATTTCTGATATTAATTTTCTGATCCTTTCCAAAGAATATGGCCGCATCCAAGCAGGGCTTGGAGCGGAAATTACAAATTACAAACCAAAAATTACAAACAAACCCCAAATTCCAAATCAAAACATAAAAAGCACGCAAACGCCAGTGGGGGATTTTTCCGAGCGGCAAACCAAGATTATTGATATCTTGAAAAAGAAAGAAAAAGCGCAGGTGGCCGACTTAATCAAACAGCTGCCGCGCATCACCAAACGTACCATCCGGCGGGATCTGGACGTGCTGCTGAAAGAAAAGGCGGTCGTGCGGGTGGGGGAGTTTAACCAGGTTTTTTACAGACTACCGGTTAGATAGGACATACTCGTGTCCTACCCCGTGGAATAAAATGTCCTAACGGCTATTGATTTTCTAGCTTATTTGGTATATAATATAGCCCTATTGAATGAGCAATCAAAATGAACAATTCGCCCTTATTTACGACCAGTATATCGGTAAAATATACCGGTTTGTGTACCTAAAGGTAGATTCCAAGGAAATCGCCGAGGATATCACCTCCAAGGTCTTTTTGAAGGGATTTGAGGCCTATAAAAAGGATCCGGGCATCAAGAACATGGGGGCGTTTTTGTACCAAATCGCCCGCAACGACGTTGCCAACCATTACCGGGACAGCGGTAAAAAGCAAACTATTTCCCCCGATGCGTTGCCGGAAGCGGCTGATGATAGGACAGACTTGCACCAAAAAGCCGTGTTCGGCGAGGATGTCGGCAACGTAAAAGCCGCTTTGGCAAGCTTGAAAAAAGAGCACCAGGACGTTTTAATCTGGTACTATCTGGAAGACATGCCGGCGGAAGAGATTGCCACCATGATCGGCAAGCCGGCCGGAACGGTGCGCGTCATGATCCACCGGGGGCTCTCCGCGCTAAAAGACGCGTTAAACCAGGAAGGATAGCGGTGTAACAAAAAACCAACTTTGGTGTCTTCATTGTAATGACCGAACAAGAACTCATTAATAGCCTAAAGGAACTCAAAAATATCAACCCAAGCAAACCATGGGCGTTTTCGCTTAAAATGCAGATTTTGGAACAAAAAAATGCCCCATTACCTGTTCAACATCGGGTGTTGAACATGCTGGGTAGCATCTTTAATACAGGCTATCACAACAAGCTGGCATACGCGTTCGCAGCTTTTTTGTTGGTAGCCATGGGATTCGTTGGGGTTTTGGGCACCGGCAGCCTGCCGTTTGCCGATAAATCGGTGGCGGTATTAAGCCCGGATTTTGTAATAAAGAGCAGGGTGGAGACGTTGAAAGAAAAATCGGAATATTTGACTAGCGCCGTAAAAAGTAACCAGCCGGAAACCATTTTGGTTGCTGTTAAAGAAGTGAAGGATGCCGCCAAAAAGCTGACCGATTCCATTGCCCAGAACCCATCGAAAGCCAAAGAGGTGGCCCTGGATATGAAAAACAACAAAACCTATTTTGATATTTCTGCCGGCTTTGAGGTAAAGCAAGCATCAGATGAACTATACAAGATTATTGACGAGCAGATGATCCGGGATTTGGAACAGACTACGCTAACCGAAGAGCAAAAAATCAGTTTTGATGAGGCCAAAGGATTATTTGAACAAGAGGAATACGCGCAAGCATTAGAGAAAATATTAACCATTAGCAATTAAATACGTAATTTGATTTCCCTTAACATTTGACAAGTCGTTTTTCGTGGCTAATACGTAAAGTCGCGCAAAATCCGGTCGACCGATGGTAAAAGACGATAATTAAAACAAAATAAAAAATGAATATTAAAAAATCAATTATAACAGCCGCAGTCACGCTGACCACGGTTGCCTTAATTGCCCCTGCATCAGTCGGTGCCGTGACGATTGCCGAACTGCAAGCTCAAATCAACTTGTTGATGAGCCAGTTGGCACAGTTGCAAGGCCAGACTACGGTTTCAGGTAATGTCCCTGCCGCATGCGTAGGAATTACCTTTACCAGGAACTTGACGGTTGGCTCAACCGGTTCAGATGTAAAGTGCTTGCAAGCGCTTTTGAACACGTCAGCCAGCACCCAAGTTTCAGTATCAGGGGCAGGAGCGCCTGGAATGGAAACCACGTACTTCGGAGCCAGAACATTGGCCGCGGTACGGGTTTACCAGGCACAGCAAGGCTGGACGCCTGCAAACCAGGTCGGTCCTTTGACACGCGCAAAATTGAACGCATGGTTGGCCGGATCGGTTTCAACACCAACCCCAACACCAACCCCAACACCAGTTCCAACCGGATCAGGCCTTTCAGTGATGTTGGCCTCAAACAACCCGGCAGCCGGAACGATTGTTGACGGACAGGCTTTGGCCTCATTAACCGCGCTGACCTTTATGAACGGTGATAATACCGAAGTAAAAGTTACCGGTTTGAAATTAAAGAGAATCGGCGTATCCGCTGATGCTTCTTTGACCAATGTCTATTTGTTTAATGGAGCAACAAGGTTAACCGATGGAGCCGCAGTTTCAGAAACCATGGTTAATTTCAATAATACTTCAGGATTATTTATGGTTCCTTCAATGGGATCGTTAACTATCTGGGTATTGGCTGATGTGAACGGCACCAGTGGAGAAACCGTAGGAATGCAAGTTATTTCTTCAGCTGATGTTTCAACCAACGCCAGCTCGGTAAAAGGAACATTCCCAATTACCGGAAACTTGATGACACTGGCAACCGGAACATTGGCAGGAGTTGAGTGGAACGCCACTACAACCCCTTCAGCCGCAGATGTTGACCCACAAGACGGTTACACCGTTTTCCAAAACAGCGTAATCGTTACTACAAGGGCGGTTGATATGACCAGAATCAGCTTCAGGAAAACCGGAAGCGTTTCTAACACTGATTTGCAAAACTTCAAACTTTATGTTGATGGAGTGCAGGTTGGTTCAACGATGCAATTAGTTGCCGACAGCTTAGACCAAAGCTATGTAACCTTTGATTTGTCAGGCGCTCCAAAAAGATTGGAAGCCGGAACAAGGGTTGTCAAGGTTTTGGCCGACATTATTGGAGGCTCAAGCTTGACCTTCACGATGCATTTATGGAATGTGGCTGATGTTACTGTCGTTGACACCCAGTATGGCGCAAATGTATTGTCTGATTTAGTTTCAGACGCTTCATTTACCAAGCGCTCATCGGGCGAACAGACTATTAACTCTGGAACGCTGACCATCACCAAGATGTCGGACTCTCCATCAGGAGACATTGTTGACGCCGCATCCAACGCCTTATTGGCTAAGTTTGAATTGAAAGCGGCTGGTGAAAAGGTAAAGATTGAAACCCTTTACATTTCAGCAAGAGTTAACACTGCTGGTGTCAGCGGATTACGCAATGGCGCAATCTATGCCAATGGAGTACAAATTGGCAGCACTACTACCTTGTATGATCCAAATGACTCAACTAATGCTTACACCACGTTTAACCTGGGCTCATCTTTGATAGTTGAACCGGGAAGCCCGGTAGTATTGACCGTCAGAGCCGATGTTTACGACACTGGCACTGGTGATACTACTAATAGCATTGTTTCGGGCAGCACCATTCAAGTTGGTATTGAAGGCGCAAGCTCCAACAATAATGCTACCGGATTGGTTTCTTCAACAACGCTTGATGTACCTGCATCTGATATAACCGGAAATTCTTTGACCGTTGCCCAGGGAACCTTGGCATTGTCACTGGACCCGGCTTATTCAGCCCATTCAGTAGTAGCTCCGTTAACTGCCTACAAAGTGGCTGACTACAATTTGTTTGCCAGCACATCAGAAGCGGTTAACATTTCAACCATTACGGTTGTTGTTGACGAAGTAAGCTCGTACGCAACAAATTTGTATGTTAAGTACGGAACAGTAATGACATCGGTAAAGCCGACGGTTGCAGCTACCAACACCTGGTCAATTAACTACACGCTTGACGCAGGAGTGACTATTCCTGTAGAGGTATATATGGACGTGTCTAACTTGATGACAAGTGGCACCGGAACCGTTACAACAGACTTTGACAGCACCACGGTTTCTTCAGCGGTTGCGGCTGATTCTGCGGCAGTTGTCGGCCAGGCGTTAACCTACACTTCTGGTTCGCTTGCAAAATCATTTGCCAGCACACCTCAAAACCAAACGGTTTCAGGAAGCCAGGAAGTTGAGCTTGGAAGATGGAGATTAACTTCTTCTTATCAGACGTACACGATAACAGAATTGAAGCTTGACCCGGATGTTTCTTCTTCATCATCAACTAACGCTGAAGATGCTATTGTCAGCGTTACACTTTGGGATTCAGCCACAGGATTGCAAGTTGGTACGGCGCAAAGCTTTAACAACATCAATACTGACGGTTCTACCGGAGGATACTTCTTCACCGGTTTGAACTTTATGGTTCCTGCCAGCACGACAAAAACGTTGACGGCTAAAGCAACCCTCGCTACTCCAAATACTACCGAAGGCACTTCGGGGTTGAGAGTGGTTCCATCCTTAACTTGGGTTCAGTACATGGATCCAGACGGAACTGAATCAACTATTGATGAGGATACAGACGGAAACAGTACCTATACGTACAAAGCAGTTCCAGCCATTGCATTGGTTTCAACCAGCGCAACCAACACCTTTACCAATGGTCAGATTTCAGATTTGTACAAGTTTAAAGTTACTGCTCCGGCTCAAGGAGAAGTTAACATTAAACAGTTCAGAGTTGCCTTGTCATGGTCTGATGCCATAAATGATGGTGTCCTTGAATTACAAGAGTTGAAGCTTTTGAAAGATGGAGTTGATATCACTGATTCTGTCTTGCTTCACGGAGACTTTGACGGATTAACAGCTGAAAGCACTGTAGGAGTATCCGAGGAAGATGCCTATATTATAGCGACATGGGATGGCACCACCGAGGACACCATTACGGCCGGCGCATCTACCACTTACACTATAAGGGGTACGCCTATGCAGTTTGGAACTGCTGCCGATGAACACGACAGCGTTTCTTTGACATTCACTACGGATGCCGCTGACGTGACATTCGGCAGCACCTCGGTTGACTTCATCGGATTCCTAAACAACGATGGGGCTACTGATGGTATTGTAGGGTTGTACACCTCTGCGACAACCAGTTCTTCGGCAGAAGAAGCAAACTTGATCTGGTCAGACCATTCAGCTGTTGCGCACTCTGCGTCAACAACCGCTGGCACAGGCGACTGGACAAATAGCTACCTGTTAAAGGATTCATTGTCTTCAGTAACCTGGACAAAATAGTTCTCTGAATGAACCCCTTGCTCGTTTCCTAGATTGCTTTATCATTGGAATTCCAATGAAGAGCCTAGCTGTAAGCGAGCTAAAGGGAAAAACCAAAAAGCCCCCTTGGGGCTTTTTGGTTGTAGTAAAAAGAGCTTGTGGATAACTTTTTTTGACACAGCAAGTTATTTTTTTGGTATAATGAAAAAATAGAAAATTAAAAATATGAAAATCTAAAAATTTAACATCCCAGCAAGTTTTTTAAATTTTTATTTTTACATTTTTAAAATGATGGACAAAAAAAGCTTATTTATCGGGGGTGGGGTTTTGATCGCGGGTATTATTATCGGTTCTTTGTATGGAGTTATTGTGGGTTATAAAAACGGATATAAAAAGGCAGTTGCTGACGTCAAGGCTACCCAGGAGGCGTTGGGAGAAAAGGCCGCTCAAGATGCTGCCAACTCCGCTAATCCATTCAAGGTCACTAATCCACTAGAAGGGGTAGAAGCCAATCCTTTTGAGGAAACGGCAAAAAAGTTAAATCCTTTTGCTAAATAACCTTGAATACTATGAATCTCCATATTAACTATAAAAAATATGCAGCAGCAGCTGTTGTAGGATGCGCGCTATTGGCCGGAAGTGCGGTTTTTGCGCAAGCCATGCCATTGGGGGATATACCGCCCGAACTTATTCCATTGGCGCAAGATTTGGGCTGTGACTCAAAAGAAGCTTGCGAAGCGGCTTTCGCGGCTGATTTAAGCCGTGGGATTGAGTTGGCAGAAAAGCATGATATTTACGACCCGGCAACCCAAAAAATAGCTAATACTTTTAGAACCGAGGTTCTTGCTAACTTGACTACCGCCGAGAATTTTGAAGAAGAGTTCGTTAAAATCGCCGAGGCCATGATCCGCCAAAAACCCACACTGGCGCGTTTGCTTAATCTGGAACAACAAAATATAACCGCCGCCAGGACGATTATTGACGAAGTCAAAGGGGAGGGGACTAGCTTGAACGTCTGTCGCCAACCGGCGGAATCTTTGACAAAACCGGAACTCATCTCTTGCTTGAATGCCAGTCAAAGGTTGTCCCNGAATACGGAAACATTGAAAAATTATATTGACGAAGATAAGCTTGGCAACGCAAAACAGGAAGTTTCCAACTTCCAGATTCAAGAGGCGTTGGGCCGTGGAGAGTATAAAGAACTGGGAGCGACGAGTACCGATGAACTGGGCGCCATTTGCTTGCGCCCCGGTTCTCCGGCGGCTTGCGATGAAATAGCCAGGAAATTTTTCGGGGCTGATGGCGTCCAATATTTAGACCAGGCGCGCCGGGAAGTGTTATCCATTAAAGAAGATTACCAAAGAGTGGCAGACAGTTTTATCATGGTAACGCCCGATGGTAGGAATATTACCGGTGAAAATGCCATCAGGGACGCGTGCGATAACGCTTTTAATTCGCATGATGTGGCCCTGGCTAGAACTTGCGGAGAATTTGCGGTAAAAAATGGTTTTGTTTCAAAGGAGGAAGCGGCGGAGGGCTTAAGTTTTTTTGAATCGGTTCAAGACAAAAATATTGATTTTAACCAGTGCCGCAAAGATCCTAAGGCTTGTGAACAGTTCATCCCCCAAGAACAGCGGGAGTATTTTAATGTGATGCAGGATATTGAGAAGGTTATGACCGAAGAAATCGGTTTTTCGCCAAAGCAATGCGAACAGGGGTTGACCAATCCTGAAATCGGTCAAAAGTGCGCCGAAGGATCAAAACGGGCTTTGCCCAGACTGGAAGTTTTGGCCCAAAAATATCCGGAAGCCCAAAGGATAGTCCGTGAAATCAGGCAGCACGTGTCGCAAAACCAAAATGTGGAAAATCAGCGTCAAGAGCTTCAGCAGACATTCAAAAACCAAGCTGGTCCCGGAGGTTGCAACTCACCCCAGGGATGCTTTACCTATTGTTCCATTCCGATTAATGGCCCTGAATGTATTGCGTTTGGCGCCAAGTCCCAGATTTTCACTGGCCAGCAAGCGACAGACCGCTTTCAAGAGTACAGCGGTCACCTGAAAAATGCTCCTGCCGAATTTAGCGGTGAAGGACCATTTACCGGTTTTAAGCCGCAAGGGCCAGGCGCCGTACCGATGCCTCCTGGTCAACAGAGAGGGTTTACCCAGCCCGGACCGGAATTTAACCAACTACCCGAATTTAATAATTCCCAAAACGGACCAACCCCCGAGTGTTTTACGGCAATCCAGTCGGGTGATTTTGCAAAAGCAAAAGAATTGTGCGCGATGAATATCTCCCAGCCAACATCTCCCATAGACCAAAATTCTCAAAACCAGCCCCAGCCTATGCCCTATCCCCAGCCCGAAATAGTTTCTTGTCCGGCAATGCCAACGGTGGATTCATGCCCCGATGGCCAAGAAAAAACGGTATCGTACAGTTCTCCCGAATGTGGAACGTACTATAGTTGCCGACCAAAAGGCGACGGTAATATTGTCAATGATGGTTCGGTTGGCTGCAATCAAGCCGGAGGCACCTGGGATAGTGCCAACTTCTTTTGCAAGATGCCCGGCACCAATCCTATGCCTCCCGGAGGCTGTCCTTCGGGCCAGCGCTGGGATGGGAACGCATGCGTAGCGGGAGATTACAGCACCGATCCGGCAGTTGGTTGCAGGCAGGCTGGCGGCGCCTGGGATAGCGAAAAGAACTATTGCAATATGCCAGGCGGCACTAATTGTTCATCCGGCCAGTATTGGGATTACAATACTAAGACTTGCGTAACCTCCCCTTCGTCTTCCGGGCAAAAACAACAAACTTGGAATTCATTTGGATTGAGTTCCCAAATCAGAGCCGACGCCGACTCTTCCCGCATAGAATCACTCAAGCAAGCGTGCGCCAATGTAATGTCGGGCGCAAATATTTGGATGCCGGGGGCAGGCGACTACTCAAGCCCTGATTTTGGAATGCCAAGCGCCGATAAATGCCAAATAGCATCCAGTTGCACCGGTACGCAGTATTTTGACGGAACAAGTTGTGTTTCTAATACCGCCACTGGCTCTTGTGGCAGTGGTTATTGGTGGGATAGCGCGACATCATCATGCAAGTCTAACGAATCTACTGCTAACACCTGTCCTTCGGGCTACTATATGGGTTCCAACGGTACTTGTGTAGTTTCCACTACTACCGCTTGTTCTTCCGGAGAATATTGGTACACGCCACCTGGCGGAGGAACAGGATATTGTCAAAGTATGAGCACTTCTTGTACTCAAACTGGCGGCACTTGGGTTGATAATTATTGCCAAATGCCAACTTGCCCTTCCGGAGAATATTGGTACACGCCACCTGGCGGAGGAACAGGGTCTTGTGTTTCTAATACCGCCACTGGCTCTTGTGGCAGTGGTTATTGGTGGGATAGCGCGACATCATCATGCAAGTCTAACGAATCTACTGCTAACACCTNNCACTGCTGGCTCTTGTTCTTCCGGCCAGTATTGGAATGGCTCTGCGTGCGTAAATACCAGTACTACTGATTGCGTGAGCGGCCAATACTGGGATGGTTCAGCCTGCGTTTCAAACACAACGGCCTCGCCATCTACCTCTTGTTCTTCCGATCAGTATTGGGATGGATCGGCTTGCGTGTCATCAACACCTCCGCCTTCCACCTCAACCACTCCTACAATGGATCCCGGAGCCGGTTGCGCCCAAGCTGGTGGTTCTTGGAACGGCTCAATGTGCCAGATGCCAAGTTCCAGCCCACCTCCGCCAACGTCATTTATCCCGGGGTTTTGGGCACTGGGGAGCGTGTTCTCCGCTTTGGAATCAATCCTTTTAACGTGGGACGGGTTATTCCGCTGAAGTTTTAATCAATAATCACGCAAAAAGCCGCCCCGAGCTTGTCGAAGGGCGGCTTTTGGTTTTGTAGCCTTTAAAATTGATACAGGCCGGTAGTTGGGTCTCTTCCTTTATTATATCTATCCCAATAAATACCTTTCAGTTCCGCTTCTATAAAAACTTCCACTTCTAATTTGCGCGCCGGCGCTAGTTTTAAGGTTATTAATGCTTCTTGGTAAGACTTTTCGTATTCGTCTAATTGTTGATATACATGAGCCAGGCCCCAATGATGATTACTATTTCTATAATCTTGCACGATTAATTGCCGGTAAATATTTTTGGCGGTTAACACTTCTTGCAGGGCCTTTTCGTTTTCACCTGATTCCTGATAAATAAAAGCTAACGATAAATGCAGGGTCGGGTCACCGGGGCTTAAGCCAAGCAGGGATTTGATAAATTTCATGGTTTCTTCATTTTCCGGTTGCAGTTTGAAGACCGCTACCGCTTCTCTGGCAGCCTCTTTATAGTTACCGTTTTGTTTATATAAAAAAGCCAAGGTTGCGTGGTAGCTGGCATTATCGGGGTACTGTTTTAAAAGTTCATAGTAGGCATCAGCCGCATCCGCGTAATTTTTCTGGCTCATATAGGCAACCCCAAGTTGAAGGTATGATACTATCCTGCCGGTAAGCTTTATATTTTTTTTACCGTTAACCTGGTCGCCCAGGAATATTTGCGCGATGCCAAGATACCAGTAACAGCCATATTGTTTCGGGTCTGTTGCTATGCAGTTTTCTCCCAGTTTTTGCATCGCCGCGTAGTCTTTTGCCAAAAGGTAGTTTTTCTGCTGTTCTACCATAATCTCCGCGCGCTTGGGGCTTAGGGTCAACGCTTTTTCAAAATACCCCCTTGCTTCTTTTAAGATTTTTTCTTGCTCTGCCGGGTTTTTTTCTGCGGCAGCTAACACATTGGTAAAGCTTCCCATAAACAGCCAGGTTCTGGTGAATTCCGGTTGATGCACAGCCCCAACCCTTAACAAATCTAAAGCCTTCTTTGAGTATTCAGCCCCCGCCTCATCCTGCGCGCATTTTTTAACCAGGTCTGAGTATTTGAGGGCAGCATATGATTTTAAGATTCCTGCTTTTTGCCAATTTTCGCCATCCGCCAACGCAAGCGCCCGCGCGCATTTTTGGGAATTAGACAGAAGGGCAATGTGGCTTATTTTTCCATTAATGTAAAAGGGTTTTATATGCCAAAACCAAACAAATACCGTAAGTATTGCCAGAAAAGAAATAATCACGGGCTTGCCTTGGAACAATGCTGTTTTTGGCGGTAAAATGGCTGTTTTTTCTTCTTGTTCTGAAAGCAGGTACAGGGAGTATCCCACAAAGAAAAAGGCGGTTATATGCGTTGCGAAACTGTCAAAGTTAAAGAAAAGCGCGGTAAAATAGCCGATAAACATAGCCTGGATGCCGTGGGCAACATAGGCATTGTTACTATCTCCCTGCTGTTTTTTATATTTTTGGAGCCCCCATAACAGTAAAGCCCAAAAAGCAATATAGAAAATGAGCGCGAAGATTCCCGAAGTTGCAAAAATATCCAAGAATATATTGTGGGGCCTGTCCCACCATAATCCCTGGATGTTTGATAGCGCGGGGTCATAGTATTTTTCAAAGCCGACATAGAAGTTTTCCAAACCCCATCCTAATATCGGCCGTTCTTGTATTGCCTTCAGGGTAATTTGCCATGCGGCAAAGCGATTTCCCGCCAAATCGGTTGCGATTGAACTTATGGATAAGCGATTAGCGGCTACTGCAAGAAGGCTGTTTTGCTGTGCTATTTGGGGGAAAAAATTGAATAAGCCAACAATAAGTATGACGAATACCAAGAAAGATGAGGTAATTATTTTTACCCCCCGCATTTTATTCGGGTAAAAAAGCAAGAAGAAAATAAGGCCTACGGTAAATCCAAGGTAGGTTGCCCTAGCCGCTGTGATGAATATGGTAAAAAGAAATAAAGCCAACAGCCCCGCATATAATATCTTTTTGGTGGTATTTTTCTCTTGGATTAAAAAAACCAAGCACAAAAAGCTCAAAAAAAGCAAATAGATGGCTAAAAACGTGGAGTTGCCAAGAAAAGAGGGGGTGCGTCCTCCTTCAAAAGATATAAAAAGATTCTTGAAAATATTAAAAAATTGGACAATGGCAAATGCGGCGGCAAGCGCGCCAACCGCAAGGTTTATTTTTAATAGTTTATCCCAGCTTGCTTTTTTAACAAATAAGGCCGCAAAGACGGGAAACACCAAAATAAACAAAAGATTTAATAGTCCGCCGGTTCTTGTTGGAACGCCGAAAATACTTAATTTGATGTTTTCTGAAAATACCGTTGATATAACTAATGTTAGCAAAAAACCAAAAAGCGCCAGAAGTGGCAGGAATGCCAAGCTTTTTTTCTTGGGCAAAGAAATAGAAATCTCTTTCTTTGAAAGAAATTTGAAACCCACAAAAACAACTAAGGCAGTCATAATAAGCCTGAATAAAATGGCGCGGCTAAAGTCAGACGGCTGAAAATCGGGTGGCAAAAGGATGATGGGCAGGAATAATATGATGCACATTGCCCAAAAAAAGATGCGATCATTTTTCCCATTCATTATATGTTGATTATTGTTTTCCATAGATGTTTGTGATATAAAATATGTATACTTATCATACCCGTTAGCCCATAAAAAGCAATGAAAAAAGTAGTTATAACTTCCGGATTTTTTAACCCAATCCATATTGGCCATATGAATCTGATGAGAGAAGCCAAAAAGTTGGGTGATTTTTTAGTGGTGATTGTCAATAATGATGCCCAAGTAGAGATTAAGGGAAGCAAGCCCTTTATGGCGGAAAAAGAACGCATTGAGATAGTAAAGGAAATTAAACATGTTGACGCGGTGTTTTTATCAATAGATAAAGATTTGCCTATAGCTGAAAGCTTGAAAAAAGTTGCCCAGCAATATAAGGGAGAATTGATTTTCGCCAAAGGCGGCGACCGGAATTTTAATAATTTGCCCGAAAGCGAAAAACAAGTTTGCAGGGATTTTAATATCCAGGTGGTTAATAACGTGGGCGGCGGCAAGGTGCAGAGTTCATCAAGTTTGCTAGGCAAGATTAAGACTAGTTAGACCTGAAAATTAATGCTGCCATTTTTTAATAAAAAACAAAGAAAGTTTACGGTCAAATTTTACATTGAGGGGCTGGCTCCAGCTGAAAAACGCTATCTGACTGATGATGAATATGCCTTTATCTTTCAACGAGTGCCACGGCTGTGTTTGGATTTTGCCATTATTAAGGACAATCAAATTCTTCTTGCTCAAAGGGAGATTGACCCCCTGAAAGGATGTTGGCATTTACCGGGTGGGATGGTGCGATATAAGGAAAATGTTGACCAGGCCGCGGAAAGGATTCTTAAAAGCGAACTTGGCGCAAAGCCATTATCAAAGAAATTTTTAGGGTACATGGAGTTTCCCAATGAAATAAATGAACATGGCATACCGGTTCACAGTGTTAGTATTGTTTTTTTAACAGAATTGGCATCAGAAGAAATTTCGAGGAGCAAGCAAGCTCATAGGGTCAAATTTTTCTCTGATCTTCCGGAATATATACACCCTATTCATGCGAAATTCATACAACAGAACCGGGAATCTTTAAACATTGACATAGAAAAAAGTATGTGATAAGCTGTAAACACTAACCGGGCACTACAATTGCCAGGTTGGGCTCTGTGCGAGAGTGTTGTATTAAAGAAAGGGAAGGTGTTCTTTGAATGTCACTGTCCTCACGACGACTTTTTACAAAAGTCTGAATGAAACCCGCTTCCACCTTGCTTGCCAGATGATTGGCAATGCGGTGGGCACTGGGTGCGATGTGTTGGTGGTGGATGGGTCACCGGATCCTGCCATCGGCCAGGCTTTGGCAAAGATCGGGGCCACGGTCCACGGGCAAACGGCAAAAGGTATGGGCGGTTCTAGGCGAGAGCTCTTCAAGATTGGCTCGGAGCGCGGCGGTCTCTTTCTCTGGCTTGAGCCCGAGAAGGTGGGTGTCATCCACTTGGTACCAAAGATCGTCGAGCCACTGGAATGTGGGCAGGCCGATATCGTCATCCCTTTCCGGACCCAAAAGAGCTGGGAAAGCTATCCGTCCTTCCAGGTTGAATCCGAGCAAAAGGCCAACGCCGTTTACTTGGAGGTCATCGGAAAAGCACTTGATCCCATGTTTGGCCCAGTTGCCTTCAATAGCAAGGTCGCCGAATACTTTGCTCTGTGTAACCCTGCTGAGCAGTTCGAGGCGACTGACGGATACGTCCAACACTTCGCGCCGCTCACAGCGATGAAACAGGGCCACACGGTCGCCTCAGTGCCGGTGGATTTCTATTACCCCCTGATGCAGAGGATTGAGGAGGAGTCTGGCCTAAAGGAGGAAATGGTCAAGAAGCGCCAGTGGCAACTGGACCAGCTTGTTGATGGTTATCGCCTCGCAGCCAAGGTGCTTGGTCTTCCTGGGTAAGCGTAAGCATAAGTATCTATTTGAGGGGGTTCGCAAAGGCGACCCCCGCTTTTTTTGTATGCAATTGATATCATTTGACACCTATTGACACCACATAAATAAGGGCTTAGTATCAAGGTATGGTAGAAGAAATTAAGCCCAATAAAATATATACCCCTAAGGAAACCCGTGAGTTTTTGAAGATCAGCGACAGTACCATGAAGCGGATGATTAAAGTCCGTCTCATTAATGTCTATAAGGTGAGCGGGCAGTACCGGATTTGGGGGCGGGAAATTTTACGGTTAGTTTCCCCTGATGCCATCACCAAGGGAACCAAAGTTTTTTTGGGAGTAAAAGAACGCGTTAAAAAAGCCATTGAAAAATGGTAATTTTTTGTTTCAATGAAAAATATTAGAATAATACCCAGGTTGGATATTAAAGGCCTAAACGTGGTCAAGCCCGTCCAAACAGAAGCTTTGAGAGTTGTCGGCAACCCTAAAGAATTGGCACACCGTTACTATCAAGAGGGAGCGGATGAGTTGATATATTTAGATATTGTCGCCAGCCTTTACGGACGCACCCTGGATTTTGATTTATTAAAATCAGTCGCGCAAAATATTTTCATACCCATAACGGTAGGGGGTGGTATACGAAGCATCCACGATATCAATAATGCCCTGCGTTCGGGCGCTGATAAAATAGCCATTAACACCTATGCGGTCAAACATCCGGAATTTATTACCGAATCGGTTAAAGAGTTCGGGTCACAGTGCATTGTGTTATATGTTGAAGCAAAAAAGCAACCCAATGGCAGCTATGAAGTATATACCGATGGCGGAAGGGAAAAAACGGGAGTGGAAGTAATCAATTGGATAAAAAAGGCAATTGGTTTGGGTGTGGGAGAAATTTTGCTTACTTCTATTGATAGGGATGGAACCAAGAGCGGATTTGACATGGCGTTACTAAAAGAAGTCAGCTCTTTTTCACCGGTTCCGGTTATTGCCCATGGTGGAGCCAAAGATGCACCGTCATTGAAGGATGCTATTTTAGATGCCAAGGTTGATGCGTTAGGAGTTTCATCAATTTTTCATTATAATAAATGTTCAATAGCGGAAGCGAAAGAATATTTGTTCAAAAACAATATTAACGTTCGAATGGTATGAGTGAAAAACCCAAAATAACTATTGTAGATTATGGAGTTGGCAACCTGTACAGCTTAATTGGGGCTTTTAAGTTTTTTGGCGTGGACCCGGTAGTTACCGAAGACGCAAAAACCATTGAAGAAGCGGACGGGGTTGTTATTCCGGGCGTCGGTTCGTTTGAAGCCGGAATGAGGGGGCTGCAGTTGCGGGGCTTGGTAGAAACCGTAAAAAAAATTGCCGCCAGTAACAAGCCGATGCTTGGCATATGCCTAGGAGCCCAATTGATGTTATCAGAGGGGCATGAATTCGGAGTCTTTAAGGGGTTAGATATTATGAAGGGAAAGGTTATGCATTTTCCGCCTTTAGCCGATAATGAAAAAGTTCCACAGATAGGTTGGAATACGCTTATACACTCAAAAAATGATGCTTGGAAAAGCAGTATATTAGATTCATTCACCAAAAATAGCCAAGTTTATTTTGTCCATTCGTATGTGTTAGATCCTGAATCCCGTGAAGATGCATTGGCTCTTTCAAACTATGGCGGGCATACGTTTTGTTCAGCTATTAAAAGGGGAAATATTTATGGTTTCCAGTTCCATCCGGAAAAAAGCGGCGCAGTTGGTTTGAAATTAATAGAGAACTTTATTAACTTAGTAGATTCAGTAAAAAATGCGTAATAGCATGACACAAAAATTAGACAAACAACTAGAGGAGCAGCCCAAAGAAGTGGTGTTTTGCAAAAGGTGCGTTGTTTCCAACCAGCGCCCTCGGAATACTTTCAGTAAAGATGGGATTTGTAATGCCTGCGAATATGGCGTAAGGAAAGATACGGTCATTGATTGGGAAAAACGGGAGAAGGAGTTGGCCTTATTGTGCGGTAAATACCGTTCCAAAGACGGGAGTTTTGATGTTATTATCCCCTCCAGCGGGGGAAAAGATAGCGGCTATACCGCTCATTTGCTCAAGGAAAAATATGGCATGCATCCTCTGTGTGTTACCTGGGCGCCTTTTATGTATACCGATATCGGCTGGAAAAATTTCCAAAACTTTGTTAATTCGGGTTTTACCACGCTAAATTGTTTTCCCGACGGGGTCTTGCATCGGAAATTAGCCAAGGTTGCTTTTGTATTGAAGGGGGATGCCTGGGAGCCGTTCACCTTCGGGCAAAAAGCGTTCGCTTTCCACATGGCGCTTAAGTTTGGCATCCCCCTGATTTTTTATGGGGAAAACGGCGAAGTGGAGTATGGCGGTTCTATGCAAAACGCCGACAAGCCGTATGAGTCTGTCCAAGATTGGGAAAAAATATATTTTAAGGGTGCCGGTGTGGATGCTTTATTAAAAGCGGGGCACCAAATGGGGATATTTACCAAAGAGGAATCGGAAGACAAAAGATTTGACCTTTATCGTTCGCCAAGGCTGGAAGATGTTGAAAAACTGGGCGCCCAAATGCACTGGCTTTCTTACTATAAAAAATGGATTCCCCAGGAAAATTTTTACTATGCCCAACAACATACCGGGTTTGTTGCCAATGAAGACGGCAGGTCGGAAGGCACCTATTCCAAATACGCTAGTCTGGATGATAAAACCGACGGCTTCCATTTTTATTTAGCCTATATTAAATTTGGTTTGGGCCGGACCACGCGGGACGCGATGATGGAAATTAGGTCGGGCCATATTGACCGCGAAGAGGGGAAATCGTTGGTTCGTCGGTATGACGGTGAGTTTCCTAAAAAGTATTTTAAGGAGTTTTTGGAATATCTTAGCATTACCGAAGAGTATTTTTGGAAAATCATTGATTCTTACCGCCCCGAGCACCTTTGGAAAAAAGTGAATGAGGAATGGAAATTAAGGCATACCGTAAATAATGATGGTACTGATGACCAAAAAACATAACATATTAACCATTATTCCGGCCCGCGGCGGGTCAAAAAGAATACCAGGTAAAAATATCAGGGATTTTTTGGGCAAGCCCTTAATTGCCCACACCATTTTGCAGGCGCTTGATTGCGATTTTATTGGCCGGGTTATGGTTGATACGGATTCGTCGCAAATTGCCAAAGTCGCTGAAAAATTTGGCGCTCAAATACCGTGGCTCCGCCCAAAAGCCTTGGCAAAAGCCTCGTCAAAAATTGTTGATTCTGTTTTATATGCTTTAAACCGCCTTAAAAAAGAAGAAAATTACCAGCCCGATTATGTGATGATTTTACCAACCACCTCGCCCCTGCGTGAAAAGAAAGATATTACAGACTGCTGGCGCGTGATGCAAAAAAACAAAACCGGCACCGTGCTTACTGTTTGTCCCACTCACCCCAGGCTTTATTACCTTGATAAAAAACGGCAGATTACGCTGGCAAACGGCAAAGAAAGCCAGTCTCCCAATATCCAAGACTGGAGGCCGGGGTATAAATTAAACGGCTGTTTTGTGTACATGGTAAAAACTGCGGATTTGCTGAAAGAAAAATCAATTATTACCAAAAACACCAAGGCGGTAGTCTGCCCTGCCTGGCGTTCAGTTGATTTGGATACGTTTGAAGATTGGGCCTTAGCCGAACATATCCATGAACACAAAGAAAAAATCGCCGGTAGAATAAATCAATTACATGAAGAAGGCTAACCTGAAATTTTTCATTGTCGGTTTGGGGTCAATGGGCAAGCGGCGGATACGCAACTTGCGTGTTCATAAGCAAGATAACATTGCCGGATATGACGTACGGGCTGATAGGCGGCGCGAAGCTGAAAGGAAGTACGGCATTAAAACCATAGATGATTTGAAAAAAATATCCCCAAAAGATTTTGATGTCATGGTCATTTCCGCTTCGCCCGAAAGCCATGGCGGTTATATCCGCATGGCAATCAAATATAAAAAGCACTTTTTTGTTGAGCATCCGACTAGTGACGACGGCTACCAAGAAATTTTCAAGGATAAAAATCCGCGCCTGGTCAAAGCCCCTTCGTCTACCATGCTTTTTTACCGTCCGATTAACATGATAAAAGAAATTTTGGCAAAGGGGGGGATAGGAAAAGTCTTAACTTTCCAATACCATATGGCGCTTTATTTGCCCGATTGGCACACCTACGAAGATTACCGTAAAGTATATTTTTCAAAAAAAGAAACGGGTGCTTGCCGCGAAATGCTGCCCTTTGAGTTGATTTGGCTAAATTGGGTGATGGATTCAAAAGTAGTGGAAATTTCCGGTTACATTAAAAAAGTTTCTAACCTGAAAATGGATGCCAATGACATTATATTGGCCAACGTAACATATAAAAATGGAATTTTAGGCAACGTGATGATAGACGTTATTTCCCGCAAACCCTTTAGGACACTTCGGATTATCGGGTCAGATGGAGTTTTAGAATGGGAAAGATTTGATAGCGTGATTAAACTATATGGCGCCAAATCAAAAAAAACCAAAGTAATTAAAGTTCCAGATGGAAAAGTGCACCAAGGGTATAAAATCGCGGGAAATGCAGAACAAATGTATAACGACGAAATCGGGTTGTTTTTGCGGGCGATTGTTGGAAAAGAAAAATATCCCCACACATTCAAAGATAGTTTAGGAGTTTTGAAAACGTTATATGCCTTGGAAAGAAGCCATAAAACAGGAAAAAAAGTTTTACTGTAAAGCTATATGATAGTAAAAATTGGGAATAAATTTATTGGAGAGAACCAGCCGGTGTTTATCATTGCCGAGGCCGGGGTTAACCACAACGGTTCTTTGGCGATGGCAAAAAAACTGGTGGATGCCGCAAAAGCGGCCGGAGCCGATGCAATAAAATTCCAGACGTTCAAATCAGAAGATTTGGTTACCCAAGGGGCGGGTATGGCGAAGTACCAAGAAAAAAATACCGGCAAAAAAGAAAGCCAGCTTTCCATGTTAAAAAAGCTGGAATTGAAAAACCAGGATTTTATCGCGCTGAAAAAATACTGTGATAAAAAAAATATCATGTTTCTTTCCACCGCGCATACGAAAGATGCTGTTGATTTTCTAAATCCACTCATGCCCGCGTTTAAAATCGCTTCGGGCGATCTGACTAATGTACCGTTTTTACAGGCGGTGGCAAAAAATAAAAAACCCATGATTGTGTCAACGGGTATGGCAGACATGAAAGAAATACAGGAAGCGGTGGCCACAATAATAAAAGCCGGCAACCAAAAAATAATTGTTTTACATTGCACCACCAATTACCCTTGTCCATTAAAAGAGGTTAATTTAAAAGCCATGATAACCCTGAAAAAAAAGTTCGGCCTGCCGGTTGGTTATTCAGACCATACGGAAGGCATTTGGGTTTCGGTAATGGCCGCGGCTATGGGGGCGACAGCATTGGAAAAACATTTTACCCTGGATAAAAGCTTGCCGGGGCCGGACCATAAAGCCAGTTTGGAGCCGAAAGGGTTGCAAGAAATGGTGGATAAAGTCCGGGAGGTGGAAAAAATTCTGGGCAGCGGCATTAAAAAACCGACTGCCAGTGAAAAGAACATTGCCTTGGTTGCAAGGAAAAGCATTGTTGCAAAAAAAGATATTTTGAAGGGACAGAAAGTTACCGGAAATATGCTGACTGTTAAAAGGCCGGGCAGTGGAATTGAGCCCAAGTATTTGAATAAGATTATCGGTAAATACGCAAAAGAAGATATTAAAAAAGAATCTTTGGTTAAGTGGAATCAAGTGTCATAACATGTTTATCGCAGAAATAGGAATAAACCATAAGGGCAGTGAAACAAGGGCATTGAGTATGCTTAAGGCTTTGATTGCTACAAACGTTGACGCCATTACCTTTCAAATTCCCAAACCGGAATTTTATACGGCATCAAAGTGGGGCGAGCCGTTAAGCAATGAGTTTTATAAAAAAGCCATTGCTTTGGCGCATCGGCACCAAAAACAAATGGGTTTTGCCGTAGCTGATAGGGGCATGGTGGATTTTTTTGCCAACGCCGGTGCTGATTTTTTCAAGACATTAAGCAGTTCTATCAATGACGCAGCTTTGTTGGGACAATTGCAAAAAACCAACAAACCCCTGTTTGTTTCTACGGGATTGTCCACTGAAAAAGAAATAATCAATGCGTCCAAAAACTTAAAAAACGTTACCCTCATTCATACCAAATTATCGCCAAAATTAGAGGAAGCTAACCTGGGGGCTATTGAGCAATTGAAAAAGGTTACCAAAAAAAATGTGGCCTTTGGTTTGCATTGCCAAGATGTGCAGGCCCTTTACTTGGCACAAGCATTTAAACCGTCGGATACTTTTTTCTATGTCAAAGATAACCGTCAAGAAAAGTTCCCCGATGATAATCATGCGATTTTGATTAAAGATATTGATACGACCCTGGGCAATGCAAAAAGTAAACCAAAATGGCCCACCTACGAATTAATTTTGAGGCGAAGGTCAATACGAAAATTCATTAAAAAGAAGATAAAAAAATCAGATATTTTTGATTTTGTAAATGCCGCCCGGCTTGCTCCAAATTCCATGAACGCCCAGTCGCTGGAATACATTATCGTAACCAAAGACATTAAAGGGTTTATGCAGCATACCAATTGGAGAAATTATGCTAGTTATTCGGGCCCCCGGCCAGGAGAAGAGCCTGCCGCCTATATTCTTGCCATATCAAACACGAAAATTAACAACATTGCCAGTGAGGCTAATTATGATGTCGGTTTTGCTTTTGAAAATATATTTTTAACGGCCATGGAGCGGGGTATTTCATGTTGTGTCGTAGGATCGGTAGACCGGGAAAAGTTACCAAAATACTTGAATATTCCAAAACATTACACGCTTCAATTGGCAATTGCGTTGGGGTGTGCCAAACAAAAATCCGTTCCGGCAACTTTGAAAGAATATAAGGCGTATGGCAAAAAAAATCCAGGGTTTGAATTGTATCCAAAAAGGGGACAGTATTGGCTGGATGAAAAAGGGGTTGAGCATGTTCCCAAAAGGGCGTTAAAAGACATTATTCATCAGGAAAGTTTTAAAAAGTAAGATGAAAAAAAGAACGGTTTTATATATTTCCGGTACGCGGGCTGATTACGGGCTTGTAAAAGCTACCCTGCTTTGTATTAAAAATGATCCTGGGTTGGAGTTGGAAATAGCTGTTACCGGAATGCATTTAATGGCCCAATTTGGAAAAACAATAAATGAAATAAAAAAAGATGGATTTAAAATCCACCCAATAGAGGCGACATATGCAAAAGATAGTAAGGCTTCAATGGCAACATTTGCAGGAAAGTTTATGGAATTGTTAGTTGGAAAAATTGAAAAAATAAAACCTGATGTTATTTTAGTGCTGGGAGACAGGGCAGAAATGCTAGTGGCGGCTGTGGTTGGCGCGTACGCATCAATTCCAGTGGCCCATATTCACGGGGGGGATATATCTTCAACCGTAGACGATATTGCTCGCCATGCCATAACCAAATTATCCCATATCCATTTTCCAGCAACTAAAAAATCAGCAGAGAGGATAGTGAAAATGGGAGAAGAGAAATGGAGGGTGTATGTGGTGGGAACGCCCGGGCTGGACGATATGTTAAGTTCAAGGGTTATTTCTCCCAAGCAAATTGCAAAAACGTATGCGCTAGATTTATCTAAACCAATGTTATTAGTTACACAGCATCCAGTAACGATGTCAGTAAATCAAGCTGTAAATCAAATGCAACAAACCATGCAGGCAGTTTTTGATTTAGGATTTGAAGCAATAGTTGTTTATCCTAATGCCGATGCCGGGGGTAGGGCAATGATAAAAGTGATTGAAAAATATAGAAAATACCCATTTATAAAGATATTTAAAAATATTCCAAGAGCCGATTATATAGGCTTGCTGAACGTGGCGAGTCTTATGATTGGCAATTCAAGCAGTGGAATTATTGAAGCGCCTTCTTTTGGTTTGCCGGTGGTAAATATTGGTACCAGGCAAGCGGGGCGGGAAAGGGCAAAAAATATAATTGACGTTGATTATAAAAAAGAAGACATTAAAAAAGCGATAAAAAAAGCACTGTTTGATAAAAAGTTTAAACAGCAGGTTAGGTATAGTAAAAACCCTTATATCGGCACGCAAATGGCAGGATTAAAGATAGCAAAGGTTTTAGGCGGTATTACTATAGATGAAAAATTATTGCAAAAGAAATTATCTTATTAATCCATATAAATATGAAGAAACAAAAAAAAGAAAAAATATTTATTTGGGGCGCCGGCGGGCAGGGAAAAGTGGTGCTGGAAATTTTAAGGAATTCCAATAACTTTGACGTAGCCGGTTTCATCGATAGCAACAAAAAGCTTCAAAACAAAAATATTGAAGGTGTTAAAGTTTTTGGCGGCAAAAGTTATCTTGATGCTCTCTGGAAAAAAGGCATTAAAGCAGGTATCGTTGCCGTAGGGGACAATGAAAAAAGATGCCAAATTGCCGATTATCTTAAGAAAAGAAAGTTCAAGCTTGTTAATGCCATCCATCCCCGCGCCGCAGTTGCCACAAATGTCTCACTGGGAACTAATGTGACGATTAACGCCGGGGCGATTATCAGCACCTATTCGGTTATTGAAGACAATGTAATCATCAATACGGGAGCGATTATAGAACACGAAAATATTATCAGAAACGGAGCCCATATTGCATCGGGAGTACAACTGGCTGGTGGGATTGAGGTAGGAGAAAAGACCCTGGTTGGAATAGGGGCAACGGCAATTCAATACTTAAAAATAGGAAAAAATTCAGTCATTGGTGCTGGTGCAGTGGTGTTAAATGATATCGGGGATAGTGTGGTTGCTGTGGGAATACCGGCTAAGGTTATCAAAAAAAGATCTGAATTCCAAGAAGAAAAAGAGTATCAGGGATAATTTATTACTAATAATAAATAGTCATGCAAGTCATTACATTGTGCCGCGTTTGTAACAGTAAAAATATCAAAGGATTTTTTAACCTTGGGACCCAACCTTTGGCAAATTCGCTTGCCAAAGATGCAAATCAAAAAGAGGATTTGTATTCTTTGTCATTAAGTTGGTGCCAGGATTGCAATTTGGTGATGTTAAACGAAACCATAGACCCCAAAATTTTATTTTCAGAATATGTTTGGGTCACGGGTACATCGGGCGTGGCAAAAAACCACAGCCAATATTTCTTTGACCAAGTAAGTTCCCGAAGTCCAAAAAAAAGGTATGTTTTGGAAATTGCCAGCAACGACGGGACATTTTTGGTTCCTTTTATAAAAAATGGGTATGAAGTGCTGGGGGTGGATCCGGCCCAAAATATCGTGGAGGTGGCAAATAAAAATGGCGTTCCGACCCAGTGCTCTTTCTTTAATATGCAAACTGCTTTTGACCTGGTAAAACAAAAAGGCAAGGCCAATATTGTCTTTGCCAGGAATGTTCTTCCCCATGTTGCCAATACGCGAGATTTTGTGGAAAGCCTTTCCCTGTGCTTGGCAGAAGACGGGGTGCTGGCCATAGAAGTGCATTATGCCAAAAAGATACTAGAAGGATTGCATTACGATTCTATTTATCATGAACACGTGTGCTATTTTACGTTAAAAAGTTTGGAAAAATTGTTGAATGATTTTAACTTGCATGTTTTTGATATTAGTGAAAGTCCGATTAGCGGCGGTTCTATTATTGTGTATGCCAAACATGGAAACGTAAAAGAGGAGCCGATTTTGCAACAATATAGGGAAAAAGAGCTGGAAGATAAGGTCAATGATTTGGGAAGTTGGCAACATTTTGCAGAAACTTCACATGGCCATCGCCAACAATTAACTGAAATGTTAAAAGAAGCTAATCGTGAAGGCATGGTTGCCGGATACGGCGCGTCTGCCAGAAGTTCAACGATGTTGAATTTCGCGAATGTTGGACCGGACCTTATTTCAGTTATTGCCGATCAAAATCCTTTAAAGCAAGGATTGTTTGCTGCCGGAACCCATATCCCCATCGTCAGTCCCCAAGAAATGATAAAAAGAAATCCCGCTACTATTGTTATTTTGTCATGGAATTTTGCTAACGAAATCGCAGATATTTTAAGAAATAAATATGGTTATAAGGGCCGGCTTATTATTCCTTTGCCCAATATCCCAAAAATCCTATGATTATTTCAAAAACACCATTAAGAATGAGTTTTGCCGGCGGCGGCTCTGACTTTAAGGGATATTACCAAAAAGGATCTGGCGCGGTGGTCAGTACCGCCATAGACAAACATGTGTACGTTACTATTAATAAGAAATTTGATGATTTTATCAGGGTAAATTATTCCAAAACAGAAATAGTAGATGACGTTGAAAAGATTGAACATAATTTGATACGGGAAGCAATGAAGTTAACGGGAATTATCAAGGGTATAGATATTAGCTACATGTCAGATATGCTGCCAAATAGCGAGGGAACGGGTCTGGGCGCTTCAAGCAGTCTGACCGTCGGAATTTTAAATGCTCTATATGCCTTTAAAGGAGAACAGGTGACTCCGGCCAGACTAGCACAAGAAGCGGCCCATATTGAAATAGATATTTTGGGCTACCCGATGGGTAAGCAAGACCATTATCCGGCGGCCTTCGGCGGTTTAAATTTTACCAAATTTAATGCCGATGAAACCGTTGATGTGGCCCCTATAGTTTTTAGTCCAGAAACTCAAGAACAATTAAGTAATAATTTATTGTTATTTTACACTGGCCAAACCAGTTTATCTTCTACGATTTTACCGGAGCAAAATAAAAATATAGAAAACAATCGTACATTTTTAGATAGTATGGTTGCTTTGGCCGAGCGCCTTTATGATAGTCTTGGTAAAAATGATTTTAAAGAATTTGGGAATATTTTGCACAAAGGTTGGATATTAAAACAACAACTGACAAATAGTATTACCAATAAAACTATAAATAATTATTATAAAAAAGCCAGAGCGGCCGGTGCCATGGGCGGGAAAATTTTAGGTTCCGGCGGTGGAGGATTTTTACTGTTTTACTGCAATCCAGAACATCAAAACAACGTCCGCCAAGCCCTTTCTAATCTTAAAGAAACTTCTTTTACATTTGAAACTGAAGGAAGTAAAATTGTTTACGTTGATTAAGTGAAGTAAAAAAAGACGCGAAGAGATTTTCGCGTCATGTGGGGATTTATCCCCTTTGATCAAGATAGTCAATAATTTGTCGTGCTGAGAGGAGATCGCCTTTTTCGTGGTACTTGTCAAGCTTGGCAAGTTCTCCTTTGACCAGAAGGTCTTTCCTTATTCCCAGGTCAGTTCCTTGGGAGTGGACTATGTGCTGGAGCCAATCAACCGGGTGACCAACTCCGCTATACAGTTTCAGATCCGCCTGCGCATAACGCATTGCGCTCACGGTTGAGACAAAAGCTCGGACCTGGTGAAGAGGAGAGGCAGTAATAATGATAGTATCCCAGCCATGCTCTAGTGCGAAGGCAACCAATCCATCGGCTTCAGAATCGGTGCAGTGCTGGAATCTTTCCTCAATCTGGGGAATTGGCACGATGGCTTCCTGCGCAATACCCCTTTGGACAAGTTCCTTAAACCAAACATCGCCGCCTTCATATCCATAGCTCGGTTCGTAATTTGAAATACCGATGCGCTGGGTAGTACTGCTCTTCAAAGAATCAGCCGCTTTTTCAAAGACAGAATTCTGGTTGAAGGCTGTTTGTCCGTAAAGATACATCAGGTCAGCTTTTCTTGGTGGGCGAACATCGCACAAGACCCTTGTTAAAAGCTCAAAGCACTCATCTGGTGTTTTAAAGAACTTTTTCACGAGTTTCTCCCAAAAAAGAGGAAGGTAAACTAGAATCGGAACACTTGCTTATAGTATCATATTAAATTATAATGTCAATATGCTTATGAATATTTTAGTAACGGGAAACAGGGGCTACATAGGAACAGTTTTAACCAAAATGCTTTTACAAAAAGGTTATACGGTTGTTGGATTTGATACTGGTTATTATAACGATTACCAGCTTTTGGATAACGATTTTACCATACAACAAATAAGTAAAGATATAAGAAATACAACAAAAGAAGATTTAAAAGATGTTGATGCAATTATTCATTTAGCGGCGCTTTCCAATGATCCGTTGGGAGAATTTGATCCAACACTTACCGAAGAAATTAATTTTAAAGCCACGGTTAATTTGGCCAAATTAGCCAAAGAAGTAGGAATAAAAAGGTTTATTTATGCATCCAGTCAAAGTATGTATGGCGTTTCAAAAACGGATGAAGAATTAGACGAGGACAATAGTGAAAAAAATCCCTTGACTGCTTATGCCAAAACAAAATGGGACGCGGAATGCGAATTAAAAAAACTTAATTCTGATGATTTCATAGTTATTTGTTTTAGGCCTTCTACGGTTTTTGGCGCAAGTTCTAATTTTCGGACAGATATTGTTTTTAATAATTTGGTTGCTTGTGCTTTTACAACAGGAAAAATAGAAATTAAAAGCGATGGTACGCCTTGGCGCCCGGTGGTGCATGTTAAAGATGCTTGCCAAGCATTTATTGCTGGTTTGGAGGCACCCAAAGAATTGGTGGCTGGCCAATCATTTAACGTGGGTATTAAAAATGGAAATTTTTCGGTACGAGAATTGGCAGAGGCCGCCCAAAGAGCAGTGAAGGGAAGTTTACTAGTTTTTACCGGCGAACACGGATCAGATGCCAGAACCTACAAGGTTTCTTTCAAAAGAATCCTGACCGTTTTGAAGGATTATTACAAGCCCGAATGGGATTTAGAAAAAGGCGGCAAAGAGTTGGCAGATTTTTTCAAAAAAATTAATTTTACCGAAGAAATGTTTCGGGGCAGGCAATGCAACCGGTTAGCACAATTAAAATACCTTATTGAAAATCAGCAATTAAGTGAAGATTTAACATGGAGATAAAACAAGCAGTTATTTTAGCGGGTGGCAGGGGGCAGCGTTTGGCGCCTTTTACTGACACCAATCCAAAACCCATGATTCCCATCCACGGGAAGCCGTTTTTGGAACACTTGATTTTACTGCTTAAAGAAAACGATATTAAAGAAGTTGTTATTTTAACTGGTTATTTAGGAGAGAAAATACAAGAATATTTCAAAGATGGATCAGAATTTGGGGTAAAAATAACCTATTCACATACGCCATTTAAAAATGAAAGGGGGGAAGAGAATGAAAGCGGTTTAAGGTTAAAAAACGCCGAGCACCTGTTGAATGATACGTTTTTGTTAATGTACTGCGATAATTATTGGCCGCTTCAAGTTAAAAAACTGGAAGAGTTTTATAGTGGGGGAGGAGCCGATATTTTAACTACGGTTTATTCCAATAAAGATACTTCAACGAATAATAACGTCTTAGTTGATAAGCATGGCTATGTGGTAAAATACGATAGAAGCAGACAGGCAAAAGACCTTAACGGAGTGGATGTCGGTTTTTTCATTATCAACAAAAAAGTGATAAATATTTTGCCAAATTATAACTCTCACTTTGAAAGAGACCTTTTGCCAGCATTGGTTTTACAGAAAAAAGTTTTAGGATACCTAACTGATCATAAATATTATAGCATTAGCGATTTGCAAAGGGCTCAAACTGTCGGAAAGTTTTTAGAACCCCAAAAGGTGATATTTTTAGATAGGGATGGGGTAATAAATAAAAAACCGCCCAAGGCAGATTATATTAAAACGTGGGAAGAATTTGAATTTTTGCCCGGAGTCATTGAAGCAATAAAAAAGTTGACGGGCAGCGGGTATGATATTTATTTGATAACCAACCAGCCGGGAATTGCCAGGGGCATAATGCAAAAAAAAGATTTGGACCAAATCCACCAAAATATGCAGGAAGAATTAGGGAAAAATGGTGCAAAAATCAAGGCAATTTATGCCTGTCTTCATAATTGGGACGATGGATGTGAATGTCGGAAGCCACAGCCCGGACTTTTGTTTCAGGCCGCCAGGGAAAACCATTTGGATTTAACGAAAAGTATTTTTATAGGAGACGACCCGCGCGACCAGTTGGCAGGCCAAGCTGCTGGTTGTAAAACCATTCTGGTAAACCCGGAAGTCGGCCTTGTTGAAGCATTGAAGCACCTTTCCGGTTAAAGAAAAAACAGGTTTTTCAGGCCTGTTGTTTGAGCGAGGGGGAAGCTTTTTCGCCTCTTACATGAAAATGAAGTATTCGGTGAGCAGGATCAGGGAGAAGATCAGGCAAATCGAATTTGTGACCCACATGACCCAATCCTTGCGTTGCACTCCATACATGACCCAGAAAATACATTGGGTGGCAAGGAGTAGGAACATGAGCAGCGAGACGTCCCGCACACTCTGGGTGACCCAAATCTGGTGAATTTGAGCGGGTAACCCAATGAGCATGTATGCCAGCGAAACTACCAGCGTAGCGGTGCCAAGACGATTCTCCGAAATGCGACGCCAAAGAGCTTTCATGAAGGACCCCTTTAAAAGTGAGTGAATTTAGGGACAATGGCATAACAGTATAATATCATATATTAAACAGTTGTCAAATTAATTACAATAATTACATTACAATGAAAATTTTTATAACCGGCGGAACGGGTTTTATCGGAAAACACGTGGTGGAAAAATTAAGGGAAGATAAAAATAATGAATTGTTTTTGTTGTCAAAAAATTTGGCAGATATAAAAATTTGGAAGAAAGAAGTAAAAGATTTCAACCCCGATGCCATAATCCACTTGGCTTGGGAGGGGTTGCCCGATCATGGCACCAAGATAAGCATGAAAAATTTAAAGTACGGATTGGATTTACTAGTTTTGTCGGCTGAAATCGGTTGCAAGGTATTTTTATCAACCGGAAGCTGTTATGAATATGGTTTAAAACCGGGAGAAATGTCAGAAGGTAGGCAGCCAAAATCAATAGACGCTTTCGCTGTTGCTAAAAATTGTTTATGCCAATTAGGCATGGAAATTGCCAAAGAACATAATACGCGGTTTATTTGGGCTCGGCTCTTCTATGTATACGGTCCAGGACAAAGGGAGTTGTCAATTCTTCCTTACCTGATACAGTGCGCTAAAAATAAAAAAACACCAGAGATTAAAAACCCTTCAGCTAAAAATGATTTTGTATATATTCAAGATGTTGCCGATGCGCTTTGTTTATTGTTGCAAAAATCCGCAAAGACCGGAGTTTATAATATTGGGTCGGGTCATCTTACAGCTATTTTGAATACCATAGAAACAGTATCAGATTATTTTGGAGTTCAAAACACTTATAATGATATTGGTTCTAAAGCTACAGGACTCCTGCCCTCCGATTTTTATGCTGATATTTCAAAAATTAAAAAAGATACTGGTTGGGAGCCGAAAGTCGACATACAAGAGGGCATTAAAAAAACCATAGGTTATTACGAAAATGGAAAATGATATTTTACTAAGTATTGCCATCCCCACTTACAATCGGGCAGATTGCTTAAAAAATCTGCTTACTAATATTTTGCCCCAAGCAGAAAAAATAGAAGAGGGTGTGCAAATTTGCATTTCTAATAATGGCTCGACGGATAATACTCGCGAGGTGGTTATGGGTTTTGTGGAAAAATATCCTGGTTTGATAAAATATCATGAAAATGAAACCAATTTGGGCATTGATAGGAATTTGCTGGCCATTTTCAAAATGGCTGACGGCCAGTTTAACTGGACCTTTGGTGATGACGACATTATTGTAGAAGGAGGCATTCAGGAGGTGGTTGATTTGATCAAAAAACACGCCAATGAAAAAACGGGGCTAATGTTTGTCCGAGAGCAGCAGTTTTTCATAGACCGTCAAACAAAAGAAAGGGTGGTTTGTTATGATACCGTAGATAAAAACAAGCCAAAAGTGTTTCAAATAGAAAGGAAAGAAATTTTGGGGCTTTCTTTCCCGGATATTGCCTGGATATCGGCCCTCATTTTTAATAACCAGGTAGTTAAAAAAGTGCTTGCCCAGGATAGGGTGGATTTGGAAAAAGGAATTGGCACGGTCCACGCCCACCTGCCCATGATAATGTTTATGTTTTTAGCAAATCCTAGTTTGCAGGCTTTGGCTTTTAATCACAGGGCGCTGGTCCATCAGGAACTAGCCAGTTACAAAAGTTTCATTGAAGACAAGTTTTCGGTTCATTACAAAGTCCAGAAAATGTTAAGCCGTATTTTTTTGTCTTACAAATACATCGACAAGGATACGGCGGTGCTTGTCAAAAATAATGATGGAAAATTAGCCAAAGCTTTTATACTGGACATGGTGGCGATGAGGGTGTTTGGTATTTTTAAGTACATTTCATATATCAGTTGCATGAAACTCTTTTTTCGCGAGGCGAATCTTAAAGATGCACTACTATTTTCTTTTGTTTTTTCAGGTTTGCGTTTTATTCCAACGCCATTAATGATGAGTGTTTATAAACTGTTTTTAATGAAAAAGCACGGCAGTCAGTGGCGGCAAAAGTTTAAAATGACCCAGGAAATGGTGGCTATTGTATCGGGCGGAACCAGGCGGCGCATGGTATCTGATGTGGCTGGTTTAAATGATACTAAAAAAAACAAAAAGATCATTTTTTTTGTGCCTGCGCTAGATATGGGCGGCGCGCAAAGGATCATATCTGAATTATCTTTGCATTTGCCCCATGCCATTGAAAAAATCATTGTGATATTTTCGCCCCAAGCATCATATCCATATCAATTTAACGCAAAAATAATCTCGTTGGATTTACCGCTCAATAACGCGTTGCCGCTTAAAATATATTATTTTTTCGTGGGTATCATGCGACTGAAAAAAATAATAAAAAAAGAAAAACCGGATTGCGTAATGAGCGTTTGTTCGGCAGCCAATATCATGAATATTTTTTCTTGCAAACAGAACATATTAAGAATAGACAATTATTCATCGTCTGCCGAACCTGCTATGTATAAAATGTTAGCCAAGATTTTATTTAAAAAAGCATCAGCATTTATCTGCGCATCCCGCGTGGCGGCAAAAGATTTAGTCCAAAACTTCGGGGTAGAAGAAAAAAAGATAAAAGTCATATATTATTCTTTGAATGTCAAAGAGATTTTAGTTTTATCACAAGAGCCGCTTGAGCCTGAATACCAAGAAATTTTTAACCATCCTGTTATAATGAATATCGGCAGGTTTACCAGTCAAAAGGGGCAGTGGTATTTGATAAGAGTTTTTAAAGAGTTGAAAAAGACCGTCAAAGATGCGCAATTGGTAATATTGGGCGGACAAGGGGATTTGGAGCAGGAATTAAAACAGATGGTTTTAGATATGGGTATTGAAAAGGGTGTTCATTTTATTGGTTGGCAGAAAAACCCCTTTAAATTTCTGGCAAAGGCAAAAGTGTTCGCGCTTTCTTCTTTGTGGGAGGGTTTCCCATATGCAACCCTAGAGGCATTGGCTTGTGGGTTACCAATCGTATCTTCGGATTGCAAATCCGGACCGCGGGAAATTTTAGCTCCAAAAACCGATATTAACCAGGAAACAAAGGATATTGAATATGCAGAGTTTGGTATCTTAACCCCCGCTTTCAGCGGTAAAAAATATGGACTTGGCGAAATGCTTGAAAGAAATGAGGAAATTTTCAAAGATGCGATAGTCAAAGTATTAACAAACCATCAAATGGCAAGTGATTTACGGGAAAAATCTAGGCAAAGGGCTCAAGATTTTGATATTTCCAAGACCATGAAAGCGTGGGACTTTTTGAACGAGTCGTAAAAATAATATGAATATTAGAAGAAAAAAAATTTGCGTTATCGGTACCGGTTATGTGGGACTGGTTTCCGGTGTTTGCCTGGCCCAAATTGGCCACAGGGTTGTTTGTGCAGACAACAACAAAAAAAAGATTGGAATGCTTCAAGGTGGCGTATCTCCCATTTACGAACCTGGCCTGAAGAGAATGATATTAAAAAACAAAAAAGAGAATAGATTATTTTTTACCGGCGATACGGCAAAAGCTGTTAAAGAATCTGATATTATTTTTATCGCAGTTCATACGCCTACAAAAGAAAATGGCGAAACTGATTTGCAATACATAGAGGCGGTTTCAAGAGAGGTGGCCGGGGCAATGGATGGATATAAAATTATTGCAAGTAAAAGCACGATGCCCGTTAGAACCAGCCAGAAAATTAAAGAAATAATTACAAAATTCAGACCTAAAAATATCGCATTTGATATTGTTTCTAATCCGGAATTTTTAAAAGAGGGTAGTGCCATAAAAGATTTTTTGGAGCCCGACCGGATTGTTATTGGAGTGGAAAGCAAAAAAGCAGAAAAAATTATGAGGGATGTTTATAAACCGATTAAGTCACCTATTATTTTCACCTCTATAGAATCATCAGAAATTATCAAGCACGCTTGTAATGCATTTTTGGCGACAAAAATTTCTTTTATTAATGCTATTGCCAATATTTGCGAAAAAAATAATGCCAATGTGCGCGAGGTGGCAATGGCAATGGGGCTTGATAAAAGAATCGGGCCGGATTTTTTAAGGGCGGGAATCGGTTTTGGGGGAAGTTGTTTTCCAAAAGACGTCAGTGCCTTTATCAATGTTGCAAAAAAGAGCGGATACGATTTCGGCCTTTTAAAAGAGGTTAAAAAAATAAATAAAAAACAGAGAGAAATTTTTTTGGATAGGATTATAAAAAGCATGGCAGATATTAAGGGAAAGAATATCGGGGTGTGGGGACTTTCTTTCAAGCCTGATACCGATGACATGAGAGAAGCCCCTTCTATAGATATTATCAACGGCCTTATCGCCAAGGGAGCCATCGTAAAGGCATTTGATCCGGTGGCAATGGATAAGGCCAAAGAAATTTTTAGCGATAGGGTTGAATACCATGATAATCCCAGGGGAGTTATCAAAGATTGTGATGCTTTGGTTATTCTTACAGAATGGGCTCATTTTAAGAAAATAAAGCCCGAGGAAGTGAAAAAATTGATGAAGCTGCCCAATATTTTTGACGGTCGGAACATTTTTTCTCCCGAGAAAATGAAAAAAATAGGATTTAATTATTATTCAATAGGAAACAGTAGCCCATGAAAAACAAAACTAATAAAATTTTAATCACCGGATCTTCTGGCACTATCGGTACCCGCCTTTTCGAAAAGTTATTGGAACATAATCATAATGTTATCGGTTTTGATAGAAATCCCAATAAGTGGAGCAGTAAGTTAAACAAATTGACCATTATCGGGGACTTGTTAAAAAAGGATGACGTAGAAAAGATTCCCGACGATATTGATATGATGGTGCATTTGGCGGCAAACGCCAGGGTATATGATTTGGTAATACGGCCGGATTTGGCATTAGAAAATATTCTTTCCACGTACAATGTATTGGATTTTTGCCGATTAAATAACATTGAAAAAGTTATTTTTTCCAGTAGCAGGGAATCATACGGCAATAGGAAAAAAATGGTAGCAAAGGAAACAGATGTTGATATACGGCTATGTGAAAGTGCCTATGCGGCCAGCAAGATTTCCGATGAAGTTTTAGTTTATTCTTTTTCAAAATGTTACGCCATTGACTATGTTGTCTGTAGATTTTCCAATGTGTATGGCATGTACGATGAAAGCGAAAGGTTTATTCCGTTACTGATTAAAAAAATGAGAAAAAATGAAGACGTGGAAATTTTCGGAAAAGATAAAATATTGGATTTTACCTATATTGACGATTGCGTGGAGGGAGTTGTCAAATGCATAGAAAAATTTGATAAAGTAAAGAATGATACTTTTAATATTGCTTTTTCAAAAGGTTCCAACCTTGTTGATGTGGCCAGGCATATTAAAAAGAATTTAAACAGCAAGAGCCGTATACTAATAGGAAAGAATCGGCCGGGCGAAGTGGTAAAATATATTGCTGATATTTCAAAAGCAAAAAAAGTACTAGGGTATGAGCCAAGATATCCTCTTTTGGCAGGGTTAAAACTAGCCATTAACTGGTATCAAAACAATTTACCTTAACACGATGCGTTCTTACTTGAAATTTGCAAAACAAACCCTTATTATGGGCACGCTAAGCGTCTTGGGTGCTTTGCAGGGCATTACTTTTCTGCCTATTATTACCAAAGTTTTAGGTGCCCAAAATTATGGGATTTGGGTCCAAGTACAGATAACAATGTCCCTACTGGTTCCCCTTACGTTTTTTGGCTTGGGAGAATCTTTGGGGAGATTTTTACCGGGGGAAAAAGACCAGAAGAAAATCCGGGAAGGGGTTTATTCTTCGCTGGTTTTTGTTTTGGGGGTTAATGTGATTTTGGCATTATGCTTAATCGTATTTTCCAGCCCAGCCTCTGTTTTTTTGAGGTTTAGTTCGATGTTTGTTAAACTGCTGGCTTTCATTATTATTTTTGAATCCTTAAACACCGTCATGTTAACCGCGGTTCTTTTTAAAAGGGAGATAAGAAAATATTTCTGGTTTGCAGTTTTAAAAATGTTCGGGGAAACCGGTTTGGTTGTCGGCGCGATATTTTTGGGCTATGGCCTGTCCGGCGCAGTCTTTGCTTTTTTACTTATCAGAATTATCATTTTTTTGGTGTTATTCATGTTTCTTGTTAAAAAAATCGGCATAGCGTTTCCCGATTTTTCACTGATTCCCGGCTACTTGCGATATGGCCTCCCGACCATAACCAATGGCCTGGCTTATGGGGCGGTCACTTCAGCTGACAGATATGTTATCGGATTTTTTCTGGGGGTGCTTTTCGTGGGTTACTATGCTCCGGCATATTCCCTTGGAATGCTCCTCTTATTTTTTATTATTCCCATGATATCCATATTATCAGTCGTGTTGCCGAAATTTTATGATGAGAATAACTTTCAAGCGGTTAAAAGCCACTTAAGCCACTCATTAAAGTATTTTTTATTGATAATGACTCCCGCGGCCTTTGGATTATCAGTTTTATCACGACAATTACTTACCATTTTTTCCACTAAAGAAATTGCCAATAACGCCTGGCCGGTTGTTCCTTTTATTGCCGCCAGCATGCTGGCATACGGCCTTATGTTATTGTTTTTAATCATTTTAAACCTTGCAAAAAAAACAAAAATTGTCGCTAGGGTATGGGTGGCATCTGCTTTGTTAAACATTATATTGAATTTGGTATTTACGCCTCTGTTTGGAATTATATCGGCCGCTGTTATTACTCTTGTTTCGTATCTTTGCGCCTTTATGCTGATGTGGCATTTTGCATACAGGGAGTTTCAATTTGACATTGACTGGTATTTTATAGCCAAGAGTTTTTCGGCCTCTTTAGCGATGGCTTTGGGGATTATGTGGTTCGGGCCGGTTGGCTTATTTGATGCTATACTATCTATTGTACTGGGAGCTTTGGCGTATGGCGTATTAATGTTTTTACTTGGCGGTATCGGTAAAAAAGAAATAATCTTTTTAAAACAATTAACCCATGAAATGGTGTTTTCTAATAAATAACTTCCAGGTTTTACCGGAATTTTTCGGTAAATTAGCAGATGAGGCGATTAAAAGAGGGGATGGGTGCCTGGTTGTTTTTAGCAGTAAAATTGCGGAATATGAAAAAAAGAAATTTTTCCCCACGGGGACAAAATTTATTTCAATGGTTGATTGGCGTATTGATAATTATCAAGCCGATAAAAAAGAATTTTTCGGAGTTTCCTGGAAAGACTTTTTTCCTTTTTGGGAACGAAATCCAATCTTAGAGCTCGATTACGATACATCCATTGAAACAACCCTGCAATTGGTCCAATTTTATCAATTTATTTTTGAAAAAGAAAAGCCGGATGTGATAGTAAACGAGCCGCCATCCGGGTTGGGGCATTTAATTGCTTATGATTTTGCCAACAAACACCATGTCGCGTATCTGGCAGTAGCTGATCCCAGATTAGATACTACCATCATAGATGTTTATGATAATAAGTTTACGTGTTCAAAATATAAAAAAACTTTTGGCCAATTAGTTAATGGTGACATGAGCGAAAAAGAAAAAGAGCATGCCCAGAACTTTATAAAAAAATTCATATCCCACGAGTTTGCGCCCTCTGCCATAGGTTCGTCAAAAATCCATTTTAGCCAATTTGGGTTAATAGCACATTTTTTAAAAAGAATAAAAGAAACGCATTCCTCTTTGTTGCAATATCTTTCTTCCCGTAAAAAGTATAAACTTTTTGATAGTGAGAGCGAGATTACATTAAAACTATTTTTTTGGGCATTTTTTAACGCGCAGAAAAGAAAATTCAGGATTTTTTTCCAGAAAAGATTTTTTGAGGCCTTGCCAACAAGAAATGAAAAATTCTTTTTATTCCCCCTCCACTATCAACCCGAAGCGGCAACTGATGTTTTTGCTATATACTACTGTGATCAATTAAATACGGCTCAAAATATTGCATTCAGCCTGCCTTTCCCCTATAAACTCTATGTCAAAGAACATCCGGCAGGTATTGGCACAAGGGCTGAAGAGTTTTATGAACAACTAAAAAGGATTCCCAATGTAGTTTTAATTTCCCCCCATGAAAATGTAGAAAATGTGATAAAAAGTTCATCGGGTGTTGTTACTCTTACCAGCACATTGGGGTTGGAGGCGGCTCTGGCTGGTAAGCCCGTATACGTGTTAGGAGAAGTATTTTATTCTTATCATCCGTTATGCAGGCAAGTGTTGGGGTTTGAAGATTTGAAAAATACCATAGAAAAAGATTTAGCCAATACTCCGGATACAAGTAAATTGGCAGATATTAATACTCGCTTTTTGACATCTTACTTTAGAAATACCATTCCAGGCAACATGGCTCAAGCCACTACCAAAGAAGATGCAAATGACTATGCATTAATTTACCAAAGTTTATTAAATGATTTCTTAAAAAGATAATTTATGCCATTTTTGCAGCCTCCATCCGTATGCCCAATTTGCAAGGAAGGAAAAGATTTTATATTTATCCGGGATTTTAGTAAAGATACCAATCAATACTCATTATATGGGTGCCTTTTATGTAAGGTTGAATTTTGGCAACCCATAAAAGCAACCCGGAATGATTGGTATGAAGGGAATAATTATTACCGGATCAGGGATTTGGGGGAAACAAAAGTATCCAGGGGATACCATAAAAAATTTTTAGAAATGCACAAATTTTTTCCAGAAAATACTAAAGTCCTGGATTTGGGGTGCGGGTCCGGTGAGTTTATCGCAAAACTTAAAAAAATGGGCTGTGATGTTTGGGGGGTGGATTTTGACCGAACTGGCATTGACTTGGCTAAAAAAGTATTTGGTTTAGAAAATGTGTATGCTATGTCGTTTGAAGAATTTTTTAAAAAACAAAATTTGCCAAAATTCGATATCATAACTCTTTTTGAAATCATTGAGCATTTGGAAGACCCCTTGCCGTTTCTTGTAAGCGCTGAGAAATTATTGACGCCGGAAGGAAAAATAGTGTTAAGCACCCCTTATCAAGGAAGGATGTTGCCAAATTTAAATGCTTGGGATTTTCCGCCGCACCATTTTACTAGATGGAATCCATCGTCTTTATCAACCATATTATCTAAGGTAGGTTTTAAAATGTATCGCATTTGTTTTGTTGAAGAATTTAAAATTCTTGCAGAATCTGCCGCCGGAAAGTTCCAGACGGGATTAGTGGGTAAATCATTGAAAACCGCCTACACCAAAAAGAGTTCTCTTATAATCCCTAAAATTATTTATTTTCTGGGCATGGTTAAGAGTTTTGTTTTAGGGGTACTTCCCGCAACCTTTTTATTTGCAGTAAGCAGAATTACCGGTCGCAATAACGGCATTATGCTGGCAGAGTTTAAAAGAGAGAATAAAAGAAATACCGCCGGTAAAAAAGTATTCTTTTTGTTGCCGAATTTTTACCAGGCGGGAGGGCATAGAGTGGTTTCCGAACTGTCTTTCAACTTATCGGAGGGTTTACGGCAAACTTTGGTTCTTTTTGAAAATAAGGTTTCTTTCCCTTTTAATGGAAAGATAATAAGTTTAGATGTCGCGCTTTCTGTGAATTTTTTACAAAGATTTTACCGTTTTTTTATACGGCTATATCGGTTTAAGAAGATAATTTCCAAAGAAAAGCCGGATTGGGTGGTCAGTTTTGGGGATTCGGCCAATATTATTAATATTCTTACCAATAAAAATTCCATTGCCAGGGTTGATATGTTTTTATCAAAAGAATATAGCGGCTTTCTTGGTATTTTATTTAAAGTTCTCATCAACACTTTTTTTAATAAATCTTCGAAGATTATTACCGTTTCCCGCGCATCGGCTCGAGATCTGGTAGATAATTTTGGTGTGAAAAAGGAAAAGATCAGCACCATTTATAATCCTATTGATGTTGAAAAAATAAAAATATTATCACAAGAAGGCCTTGAGCCGCAATACGAGGAGATATTTAAAAACCCAACACTGGTTAGCGTTGGCCGCTTAGCCCGTCAAAAAGGGCAGTGGCATCTTATCAGGGCATTTAGCCAAATAAAAAAAGAGATCAAAAACTTAAAATTGGTAATTCTGGGAGATGGGGAATTAGAGGCCCATTATAAAGAACTCATTAAGGATTACCAATTGGAGGGAGATATTTTTTTGCTTCCTTGGCACAAAAATCCCTTCAAGTTTATTGCCAAATCCCAGCTTTTTATCCTATCTTCTTTGTGGGAAGGGTTGCCCATGGTTGCCATAGAAGCCATGGCTTGCGGCGTTCCCGTTATCTGTTCTGATGCAAGATCCGGCGCAAGGGAAATTTTAGCGCCAGATACCGATTTTAATTTTGAAACAAATACCATAGAATATGCCAAGTACGGGGTTTTAACTCCCGTTTGTGATGGCAAATTGTATACAGCAACAAATCCGCTAACAAAAGAAGAGACGATGCTTGGCGAAGCTATCGCCAAAGTTTTAACTGATGAAGTTCTGAAAAATAATTTGATAACAGGATCATCAGAACGGGCACAATATTTTGATATCAAAAATATCATTAAAGAGTGGGACTTCTTGACAAATTAAATATAATATACTATGTTTATAAGTGTGTTAAAACCCTACCCGACGGGCTCAATCCGAACACTTCACTTTTTAAACTTTTTCTTAGCGCTCCGGCGCTTTTTTTGTTGTCTGAATCTTTTAAGCACCTCTTCG
>C687J35174_10000964_pt1 | contig 42210 bp, 58 predicted proteins | sample RifCSPhighO2_01_FD_35174 | JGI IMG/M metagenome (IMG submission 35174) | reverse complement strand
GGTGAGCCATTAGTGCAACCGGCTCTATTACAAAGAATAATAAAGCCTTTGGTTATGGCATAATCTGTTATCAACCAATCGAAACTATTGCCAGTAGCCGCCGTTGAAAGAACAACGGTCTCGGAATTGCAAGTACCCGTTGGTTCGCAAGCTGACCTTAGAGATATTTCAATAGGACCCGTGGAACCACTCCACCTTATTGAGACTTTATCACCAACATTAAAGCTCTGACCACCAGCGGGATATGTCAGTTGTGGGGCATCAATGGATTCAATTTGGTCCACTAGCTTAAAATAACTATCGGAAGAATCACAGGCATAAGGGGACTGCTCTTCGCAAATTTGGATTGTGTAAGAACCAGCTTGGACATAACTTTTGTCTTGTCGTATCACTAATCCCGCATCCCAAAGATACGTGTCAGACCTTAGACCAGTAGCGATAGTGTAGGGCGCTATTGCTGGGTACATTGGGCAGATGATACTTGTACACGGAGGGTAGTACGGAGCAAGTGATAGTTTAACTGTCGTGCCCGGACGCCCGTACCAACTGATGTTCTGTGAGCTCTTCATCTTCCACGTCTCCCCGCCATTAGGGTTAACAACTTGAAATTTCGGCAGAGCATCAATGACCACAATGCCTGTATCAAGATACTCAGGAGAAACATTAATCTTGGTATTATAGTCCTCTCTAACCGCATTCCACTGCGACTTTGGATAAACACTTAACCCAAATTTTAAGCCAGGTTGAACTTCAACAGGTATGTCAGCATAAATCTTGTAGCTACTTACTCCCTTGGGATATCTAACTGGGTCATAGAACAACAATTCGTTGTCTAACCCAATATTTATTGGACCAAGCACTACAGAGCCATTAGCATCGCGGATGGTGAAATTGCTTAAACTTGATGCACCACCCACAACTCCACCGTCAAACAAAACTCTAAACCTTGTCGGTAAAACGTTGACAAAACTGTTGGTGGGGTTGTTTATAGTGTAAGAGAAAACAGACACGTTTCTCGTTCCAACAGACACGCTATTTGTCGTAGCCCGGAAATCTTGAACTGACAAAGTCTCTGTTTGTGGGGTTTGCGGAACAATACTGAATGGCGCATCACTGCGGTCGAAGATATAGACATCATCCCATGAAGCACTTATCATCATGGTGTAGCCTCCACCTCCTGCGTAAGCGATTTTGGTACCAAACAGGAAAGCGATTTTTAGAACGGATGGTTTCGCTCCGAAAGCCCAGCCACTCGAAGCATCAACTTTCCACATATATGTTCCGGGGCTTGGAAGTAAGCCCCTCGCGATTTCTTTACTTGCCCCGTCCGTTCTAAATAAGCTGATCGCTATGCGAGCATTGGAAGGTAGCCCGAATGAAGACCATTGTATTGGATAATACTTACCTTCAACCCAAGATTTTTCCGACAACTCCTCTCCATTTGGGGATATTACTTTAATACCTATACTTGGGTCTGGTGGCACAACACCTACTATCTTGAAGTAACTGTCGCTTGAGTCGCAACTGCCTCCAGTGTCGCAGATACGGATGTAATAAGACCCGGTAGGAACATATTTTGTTAAGTTTTCTACTTTGCCAATACTCCAAGAGTATTCATTCTTTTCATACATCCTAACATTGTTTGCAATTCTATAATTCGCCTTGGCAATGGCGGGACAAAATGAGCTGGTAGGGCAATCTATCGCTTTTGGCACAAGTTCAATATAGCCAGTTGCGCCATTTTGCCCATACCAGCGTATTGTAGTGTTAGAACCAAGGACTAGAGTTTCCCCACCGTTGGGGGATAGAACCCTTATCCTGTCGCTTACCTCTTCAGCTGGTCCCACATTGACGCTGATGGTAGTTCGAGCAGAGGCGCCTTTGGAATCATTAACGATGAAGGTGATGGTGTAAGTGCCGGGGTTGGCATAGCTGTGTGTAAAACTAGTCTTTTGAGCAATCCCGTAATTTTGCATGGATTCCGCATAGGGGATAGCGACAAGCTCACCCCAGTTGATTGAGTATGTTAGACTGCCGTTTTCGGGGTCAGAAGCNGAGACNCTCCANTCGCCCATCTGATTGACCGAGAGTTGTGTCGGACCACCCACAGAATTGATGACTGGTGGCTGATTCCCTCCCGGCATTATTTCTCCGGGGTTGCTAGTAGCCTCGGTGCAAGTTAGCTTTTGTATGCGTGCTCTAGTGGCTCGTCCAACTAAACCAAAACCTGTAGTTTCAAGGTCTCCGCTTGTAACGATACCTTGTGATGCTTGGAATCTTTGGACTGCGGCTGTGGTAATTGGTCCGTAGTAACCCGTGATTTCGGCATTTGCCGGCCAAGTGGCTTCCGGTCTGGATTTAAGAAACTCCTGCAGTCTAGAAACTGCTTCATCATCTGGATGTCCGGGAAAGAGATTCCTGCTAAAAGCTACGCAAACCGATGGGCTTATTGATGAGTTTTCTGTTCTAGTAGTTGGGATAGGTTCAGTGTTATTCTGCCCGCCTCGCTGTTGCAGAGCAAGTATTTGAGCCCGCAATGCGGCAATTTGAGCCATTAAAGTTTCTACTGTGGGAGTCTGGGCCGACACACTACCCGCAAAGATAGCACCCGAAAGAGCCAAACCCAGAGACAACGAGACAAGTGTACGTCTAATCATGGTCATATTAATTTCATATATCTGATAATCCTGATAAATATAGTACACTACACTGTGACATAATGCAAACAGCTTGAGCGGGCGAGATTGTTTCTTGCGGGAGCGTTTTTTTGAATTCCTCTCTGACCTCTAGGCACTCCTGAATCGCAACTGTAATATTCTGATGTGCTTCCTTCAAAGTTTTGCCATATACAACACACCCACGAATGGCTGGTGCTGAAGCGACATAGCCCTGCTTCTGGTCTTTTTCATAGCTAATGTAGTACTGCCCATAAGTTTTCATATTCCAACAATAGCAAGTCCTCTTTACAAAGCAAATATTCCCGTTGGTAAAATGATTGGACATTCAATGTCCAATCATTTTTTCGCATCTCCTTTGGGTTTCAAAGAGCGCAACACGTACGTGAACTTGCGCAACAGTCCTGGGGAAAGCAGTTCAAACGAGGGGTTCTTCTTTCTTTTTGGGTTTGATGCCGTGAAGAATGAGTAAATCTTCAAAATCTTTGCGCTCTATGGTTTCCACCTCCACAAGTTTACCGGCGATGGCGTCTAGCGCATTTCTGTGTTTCTTAAGAACTGCCCGTGCTCGCTCCAAACCTTCGTCTATGATGCGTTTGGTCTCACGGTCAAGCTCGGCTGCCTTCTCTTCGGAGTATGGTTTGGCAGTAACAAAGGCGCTCGGGTTAAGTGAATCGCTGTCGTCATAAGCCACCGGCCCAACTAGCTCGCTCATGCCGTAACGACTGACCATATTGCGGGCAATGGCAGTGAGATTGGCAATGTCGTTTGATGCTCCTGTGGTTATATCTTGAAACACAAGTTCCTCGGCGGCGTAACCCCCCAGCCCTGTGGCAATATCATCCAAAAAGGCCTTCCTGTTGTGCAACCTCTTCTCCTCCAGTGGTAACTTGAGGGTATAGCCAGCCGCCCGACCGCGCGAGATTATAGAAATCTTGTGCACCGGGTCGGCGTGGGGCAGGACGCTGGCCACCAGAGCGTGACCACCTTCGTGATAAGCGGTAATCCTCTTCTCTTCAACTGAAAGCACATGGCTCTTACGCTCGGGGCCAAGCATAACTTTCTCCACACTTCTAATCAGGTCATATTGGGAGATAACCTTGCGCTCCTCGCGAGCGGCTAGTATGGCAGCCTCGTTCACCAAGTTAGCCAAGTCGGCGCCCGAGAAGCCCGGTGTACGCTCGGCAATCACGTGCATATTGACATCTTCAAACATTGGCACTTTGCGCGCATGGATATGTAAAATTTCCTCGCGGTCCTTGAGGTCAGGTAAATCAAGAACTACACGCCTGTCAAAGCGGCCGGGGCGAAGCAGGGCAGGGTCAAGAACATCCGGGCGATTTGTCGCTGCCATCACAATAACTTTGTCGTTAGGTTCAAAACCATCCATCTCCACCAATATTTGATTTAATGTCTGCTCGCGTTCATCGTTGCCTCCACCAAAGCCCCCTCCCCTATGCCTACCAACGGCATCAATCTCGTCCACAAAGATTATAGAAGGGGCAACCTTCTTGGCCATTTTAAAGAGGTCCCGCACCCGCGAAGCCCCAACTCCCACAAACATCTCCACAAATTCGGAGCCTGACAGATACAGGAACGGCACATTAGCCTCACCCGCCACAGCTCTAGCAAGAAGAGTTTTACCGGTGCCGGGAGCCCCCATAAGTAAAACGCCCTTGGGTATACGAGCGCCTATGTCTAAAAACTTTTTTGGGTTCTTGAGAAAGTCCACTATTTCTTTAAGCTCCTCTTTGGCCTCCTTCACTCCTGCCACGTCCGCAAAGGTTACCTTTTGGCTTTTGTCGTCTGGTTCAATAATCCGAGCCTTAGACTGGCCGAAAGAAAAAGCTTGCATGGTGGAACCCTTCATTTGACGAGAAATTAACCAGACGAAAAAAACAAGAAAGAGAATTGGGGCGAGAATTGGCAATAAGTTAATCAACCAATAACCAAAACCTGACTCGCTTGCGATTTCAATAGAAACGGCTGACAGCTTTTCTGGGATTACGCCGTAATTGGATAGGCTTTCTGACAGTGACGACTCCAGTTCTTTTTTGGATTCTCGCTCAACTCCGTCTTTATATGAAACAGTGAGGCTATCCCCATGAACGGAAATCTTGGCCACTTTATCGCTGGTGATGTCGCGGGCTAGCTCGGATATACTAACAAGATTAACGTCTTTTGCATCGCTATTGAAGGCGCCATACAAACTAGCCAAGAGTAGGAAAATAAGAATGACAGTTAGTATATGCCCGCCAAATTGCTTGATGGGACTTGAACCTCCGGGAACTATGGGTGGCTTGGGGCTTTTGTTTTTAGATACATTTGCCATAGGGGCTGATTATATATTGTTCGTAGGATTTTGCGAAGTCCCTGTTTGGCTTTTGCGAGCGGGGTAAAAGAAAACCAGGAAGCTGGCAATGGTTAATGAAATGCCGACCCCAAGCAAAAAGGTGGGGTCTTTGTTTATCAAAAAACTGCCAGCGTAAGAAAGTAGAATTGTGCTCGGCAGATTACCTAGAAAAGTTCCGAGGAGGTGGTCCTTGGCCGTTACTCCGGTCATGCCAAAACTAACCGAAAGGGCGTTGCCCGGAGTAAAGGGCAGGAGCCGAGCAAAAAGAACATATCTGAAACCGTCTTTATGCAACTTTTCGCCGTAGCGCTGTATTAACCTAAAACGCCCGCTTAGGTATCTCAACAACCGCTGGTCTCCTATATAGCGCGCGATATAGAAAACAGCCATTGCAGAAATGGTGCTTGATAAAATTGAGTAAGCAGAGCCAGCCATGGTACCGAAAAGTAGTCCTCCGGCAATGCTAAATGGCATACCAGGAACAAGAAGTGTCTCAACAAAAGTTTGTAAAACAATAAATAAAAATGGCGCCCAGAAAATGTGGTTGCCCACTGCTTCCCTTATAAGGTATGGGTCGGCAGCGTATTTACCCCAATCAAAAAGCACCCAAGACAACAAGACTAGAAGAATAAATAAACCTAAACTAAAAAGTTTCATTGTTTGATTCATTCTAGCATATCTAAAACGAATTTGACTTTCAGCCATCGTATGTGATAGACTTATGGCGGATTAAAAGGAGGCCAAGCGATGATGAGGCAGCAACAACTCCCGTTCCAGACCACCAGTGGTGGGAAGAAGGAGATTGCGATTCGGGCTTTGGCTCGGGTCGATGAAGCTCGAACCATCGCAAAAAGGAGGGTGAGCGAAAGGCGCGCCGGGAGCGCCGGTGAGCTCAAGTTGATCGAGTCAGTTGCGAATGCTACTGTTCGCAACTGACGGGTTTGGGGTGGGTAGCGTCGAGCGCGACTACCCACCCCGGCCCAAATTACTTTCGTTCCTTGAGAATTTAATNTGTGGAGCTTCCCGCAAAGTTTATCTGGCGAGAAGCAAGCCATTCAAAAGGACTCTCGGAGCCCGACGGGGCGAGAGCGAGCCGCATTTTCAGTAGAAAATGACAGCGTACCTTTTGAATGGCTTGCTCGAGCGTTCACAAGGTAAATTTCGCGGGGATGTAAGTTTCGACGGAAGCATTTATGTAGCTTTGCGTTACGGAAGGGCGAGACCTTCCTTAAAATCTCGCAAAATAGAACTGCCAACGCACGTTCAGGAGAGCAGGGTTCCCGAATGGCCTCGCCATTTGGGTTTCCGGCTTTCGCTTTCGCCTAACCCTCGAGCGTAAGCTCGGGTTAGCGAGAGCCGTCTCTCTAGTTTTGGTTTCAAGGGACTAGAATAGGCGTAACATTCTTGAAACTTTGCTCTAGTACTTGGCCCGACATTAGAGCAAGATACGGGCACAGGTGGGATAAGATTTCGTTCACTCTTTTACTTACCCATCCAAGAAAAAGTGAACTATGTAACGTAGATGAGGCCTCATATACCTTCCGGACGGGGGTTCAATCCCCCCATCTCCACACACATTAACCAAAACACCACCCTCGGGTGGTGTTTTGGATTATGGGCGTGTGGGGATAAGTCCCACAACTACTTGTGGGACGTGGGGGATTGAAAGGCGCAGGGCTTATCACGCAAGCCTGTGATGCCGAGCCGGGGTCGCGAAAATTTGCGAGCGACTGGCGAGTAAATTATTTGTGACCAATCCCGTCCATCAATACCATGTTCCAACGTCCCTCCTTATCAAACTTTTCTTGTCTCAATTTTGTGTTCCTTGCCAGCTTCGTGATGGCCAATCCGGTGCTCTTTAACATGTGTGGCAAACTTGACCACGTGTTTTTTCAAATAGATAGCCGGGTAATAACGTAATTTCCCCAACGCATCAAAGACTTGTTGACCCGATTCTTCAACCACGCTTTTGCCACCTAGAAGAAAGTTTTGCAGGTCTCGGGCAATAAGAAGTACAAGCACCATCACGGTAGAAAGAAGCACAACTGTCACCTGCGAAAAGAGCGTCTCGCTCTTGAGGAAAAAGATGCTGAAGAGAATTACGCCCGCCAAGATAAAGAGCATTACCCACTGGCTCCAATTCAAGCGCTCAAAGGTAACCACAGTAATCGCGTTCCTCTCCCTCTCTAGTTCACGCAAAACTTCGGAAATGTGATTAAACGCGTTCTCGGCCTTGAAGCCATCGATGTTCTTTTCTTCTTGCATGGCTCTATATAGCTCTTGTATGTACTGTTCAGTAAAATTCTTGTGCTCACCAATTTTAAAATCGTAAGCAGAAATATAGTACTTGTCGATAATATCTCTGACCCTATCCTGGAAACCATGCCCCATGAAGGCCGATTGTTCGTAGATAGTGAGCCAACGAGAATCCTCGGAAGCGATAAGTTCTCTTATCTTGTCATAGCGCGTGTTTAGGCGGGAAAGGTAGAAACCGAGAATGATAGCGAAAAGGAAGGTGCTTATCGTAAGGATAAGTTCTACTTCGCTGGATGAACCTGCTCCGGGAATAAAGTAGGCTGCAATGGTAAAGATAATAAAAGCGACAAAACTACCCTTGGTGGCATGAATGTATTTCATCGGAGATATTTTAACACAAAGTAGGCCGGACCACGANGCAATGGTTCCCGCTCAAGGTTCTGGGCGACTTGCATGGGGGATTGAAAGGCGCAGGCTTATCACGNAAGCCTGTGATGCCGAGCCGGGGTCGCGAAAATTTGCGAGCGACTGGCGAGTAAATTATTTGTGACCGATCCCGTCCATCAGTACTCTTGACATCTTTTTTCCTCGGTATAAATTAAGGCCAGAAAGGAGGGCGTGCCATGGAAACTCACACGGGACTCATCCATCGTACTGATGTCGGCAAACCTCGGGAATTGCGGCCGGGTGACGTGATTGGCTGGGACGCCGCTAGTCAATGCTTTACGATAGGGCCTAACCTAGCGTTCAACACTGGGGCAGGCGATAGGGGGATTGAGTCCACGACGATTGGTCGCGACAACAAAGCCATCATAAGCGTACCGGGAAATCTCCTGTCGCTTCAAGTGGTGCACAACATCGTTGTCTTTGTGGCCAGAACCCACAATCTATGGTGCAAACCTCTGAGCGAGAGGAGCGACCCGAATCCACGCTTCAAGTTCATCAAACCAACAAATACCAGAGTGAAGTAAAGAGAGAGGCGCATGTTTAAGTAACTAGTCTCTTCCACCGCCCGTTCCGAATGTGTCGCGGCACATTCGGGCGGGTTTTGCCATTCTAATAATACCTGTCTATATTTTGCTTATGGCCTTCGTAAGTGGCGGAGCAGTGTATCCGACGACGCTTATCGTGTATATAAAAGAGACAGTCTGTTTTCTTGGGGTTAAGGGCGGCATAAACTGAAGCAAGGCCGGGGTTTGCAATAGGGGTCGGAGGGAAGCCCTTACGCTTGTATGTATTGTATGGAGAATTTATATCCTTATCTTCCGGCAGAACCGCTGGCCACCAACCCAATTCCTCGCTACCCTTGGCGTACTGGAGCGTAGCATCTATCTGCAGTGGCATATCCTTAAAGATGCGATTCCAGATGATACCTGATATAAGGCGCATATCGCTTTTGCCGTTTGCCTCACGCTCTACAAGCGAGGCGATTTTGAGAGCAGTCGGGATGGAAATTATTTTCTTGGTGGAGGTGGCGTAACGGTCGGCAATCTCACGTTCAAAACGGTTGAGCATTAGCTCCCGCACAATCTCCGAATCTTTGTCTTTTGACAACAAGTAACTACCGGGATAATACATACCTTCTGGTGCAGAAATAAAATCAGCGCGTTCAACCGTATCCCAATCAAGTTGTTTGGAAAAAAGCCCTACAACTTCCTCCCGGCGCAAACCCTCTCTGACATATACGTATCTTGTGTTTGACAGAGCAAGGTTCTGGTAAGCCCATGAACCTGTAAAAGCCATTAGTCCCTCTCCGAGCACATCTCTTAACCACGAGAGACGAAGGGGAAAGATTCCATCGTCTCCATTTTCAATAATCACTTTATTTTCCAAATCAATATTGGTCTTGAGTTTCATGTTGCCAACCCCAGAGCCTGCAAACACAACCAAGAGTGCCGACAAAAGGATTAGACTGGAAAGCCAGATATATAAACGTTTGCTTGTTAAAATTTTATGCATCTTCTTTCATCGCTCTGGCAATAGCCCGACTGTCATACTTTCTCCTCAAATCTTGGCGCTTATCAAATTTCTTCTTACGACGACCGACGACCACTTCAACTTTAATCCGATTACCTTTGGTGTAGGTGTGGGAAGGCAAAGCAGTGGCTCCCCGAGTGTCAATGAGATTTGCAATTGAGGCAATCTCCTTTTTGGACAAAAGCAGGCGTCTGGTTCTGTCTGGGTCATAAGCGCTCGGAGCATTGGCGTTTTGATAAGCGGGAATTGAAGCTCCAACAACAAAGGCTTCCCCGCCTCGCACAATAACCCTTGCCCCCGCAAAAACTCCTCGCCCTTCCTTGAGAGAGCGCACCTCTGTGCCAGTTAACTCTATTCCAGCCTCAAAACGCTCAATTATATCTAGCTCATTGGAAGCTCGGTGCCTGCCCATTTTACCCACAGGTTTTTGCATAATACCTATTGTAGCACTGCAAGCGAATGTATATAATTAAAAGGTATGTTGGAAATTAAAAACTTGCTTAAAAAGAGGGTTGGCCTGCAGGAAGGAATTGGCAACTTGCTGGGCATAGTTATAGTTATTCTTTTGGCTATTATTCTGTGGGAAATAATCAGACGCTAGGGTGCTCTTATACCCCCACACCAACAAATCTTTTGCTGTGGGAGCTTGCAAAAGCACCCCCACTTAAGCTAGTATAGCTCCGTTGAAGCAAGCTGTACGAACCAACCATAGTATCCAAGCCAAAGAACTCCGGGTTATAGCGGAGGATGGCTCCAACTTGGGGGTGCTCTCTAAAGAGGTTGCTTTGGTTAAGGCGAGTGAGGCAGGGTTAGATTTAGTGGAAATATCTCCAAATGCTAATCCACCTATTGCCAAAATCATAGATTTTGGCAAGTGGCAGTACCAAGAGAATAAAAGGGATAAGGAAGCTAAAACTAAGAGCTTCGTCCAAGAACTCAAGAACATACAAGTTAAGATAGGCACAGGCGAGCACGACTTGGAGCTCAAAGCGGGGGCGGCCAGCAAGTTCCTCTCCGAAGGGCATAGAGTTCGGGTTGACCTTTTCCTCCGAGGTAGGGCTAAGTACATGGATAAGGGATTTTTGGGAGAGAGACTGGAAAGGGTGTTAAAGTTTATTACTGAAGAATATAAAGTGGTGGACCCAATAAAACCTGGGCCAAAAGGGTTAACAATAACAATAGAACGAGTCAAAAAATAAGATGCCTGGTAAAACAAATAAATCATTTACGAAAAGATTGCGAATTACAAGCCGGGGTAAGGTCTTAGCCAGGAAGGCTGGCCGGAACCATTTTAATTCCAAAGCCTCTGGACGGAATCAGCAGGCCGGCAAGAGAACGAGCATCCTTAAGCTTGGCCAGAAAACTATTAGTTTAAATCTGCCATTCACTAGAGCATAATTTTTGTTGTACTCACATCTATTACCTAGTACCTAACATCTAGCACTTAAACCATGAGAGTAAAGAAGGGAAAACACGCAATTAAACGCAGACGAAGTATCCTTAGGGCCACAAAGGGTTACCGACATGGTCGCAGTAAGAAGGAACGCGAGGCCAAAGTGGCAGTAACCAAAGCTCTCGTATACGCGCGCGCTCACAGACGCGACAGAAAGTCTGATTTCCGCAAGCTTTGGAACATTAAAATCAACGCGGGAGTACGTCCACTTGAACTCTCTTATTCTAAGTTCATAAACTTGCTCACTAAAAAGAACGTTGGATTAGACCGCAAAATCCTAGCCAATCTTGCGGAACATTCCCCAACCACATTTGCCAAAGTAGTGGAGTTTGTGAAATAACAAGAACATATTCTCTGTACTCCCTAAAAGGCGAAGGGTTATGGGAAGTTATATCTCAATCTCAAGTACAACCGGACAATGGTCGGAGCCAGAAACACTATCCATAATGGTGGCAAATTTTACTTTAGGGACAAGTCTTTTGCTTACACAAAAATAGTCAATGCGCCAACCGACATTGCGGGCCCTGGCGCCAAAGCGTTGTGACCACCAACTATACTGAACTTTGTTTGGATGAAGGTAGCGGAATGTATCTACGAAACCGGTACCCAAAAACTTAGTCATCCACTTACGTTCCTGTGGGTGGAAGCCTGCTTTGCCATCGTTTTCTTTAGGCCTTGCAATATCTATTTCCTCATGGGCTACGTTGTAGTCCCCCGTCAGAATCACGGGTTTCTTTTTATCTAATTTATTTATATGTTTAAGTGTCACTTCGTTGAACTTGTTTTTGAACTCCAAACGGGAAAGGTCAGGGCGAGTATTTGGAAAATAAGCATTGACGAGATAGAACTTTGGGAATTCAAGGGTCTGAACCCTACCCTCACTATCTATCTCCGTCACTCTAAGACCGAATACGGCTCTGGGTTCGGGCATTCTTTCGCCAACAATAACTGCCGTGCCAGAATAACCCGGCCTTTCACCGTAATTCCAGTACTCGCGATAATTTGGGAAGCTGTGGTTACCATTACTGTGCGCTTTCCCATCAATCTTCACTTCTTGTAAACACAATACATCTGGCTTTTGGCTAGTTATGAATGGTCGCAGAACGCCTTTGCGTTCCACTGCCCGCAAGCCATTAACATTCCAAGAGAACAAACGCCACAACATTTTAGTTCTTGGCTTTATTGCTCTTTGCTACTGGGATGGCTTTGCAATTAGGTCCCTCGCAAAGACCCACAAGATTTCCGGAGAAAGTGGCAGACTTGTAATACTCAATTTTGTTGTCCTTCACAAACTTCACAACTTTCTCCACCAACTTTTTAGGGTTGGCTTCCAAAACAATTTCTTGATTTTCTGATGCTCTGTGGCTTTCGTCAAGAATTAGCTTTATTTCTTCATCTGTATGCCAAGGACCAGTTAGGATACCAATGGGCTTGTGGTCCTCAAAAGCAACGGTGAACTCGTGAATCGTGCCAATCCGGCCGGCGCAGATAATGACTGCGTCAGCTGTGCGCGTCATCAAAATATCACGGCCCGAATATCCCTGGCCGGTGTACATAATAATATCCATGTAATCAAGGGGTAGACCGTAGCCCTCTACATGCTCTCTTTCGCCAAAAGCTGGCGAAATTCCTATGGACACACCCCCCTCCTCCTTGGCACCCCTAGCTGCCCAAAATGGCACTCCCGTGGTCGCTCCAGTCACAAGCACTGCCCCTTGACGAACTATCTCTGCGCCAACCTCTTTAGCTAAAGTCAAAGCCTCCTCCGGTAAATGTTCGGTTTCGGCTGCTCCTGCAACAGCAATTTTAATCTTAAAATGTTCGTGTCTGATGGACATGTTTGGAAATAGTCAACGGAGAGAATTATACCATCACAGCTCTATCTCCACCACATCGCCCTGTCTAGGAGCAATGGCGCTGATACCCAAGTAATCTCTGATTCTTTGCACAAGGAACAGTGAGCTTTTTGGTTCGCCCATCACAACATAAACTTGTTTGAGCGAATCCACGGTGGCAGAAACCCACTCGAGCAAGCCGGTTGAATCTTTGTGGGCAGAATAACCGCCTATGGTCACAATTTTAGCTCGAACGTCAACAGACTCACCCATTATAGTTACCCGCTTCTGGCCCTCCTGAAGCCTGCGTCCCATAGTCCCGGGCGATTGATAACCCACCAAAAGCAATGTGGTACGTGAATCTGGCAAAAAGTGTTTCTCGTGATGCACAATCCTGCCACCATTAGACATCCCCGCGCCAGCAATAATAATCTTGGGTAGGTCGGATTTGTCTATCTGGAGAGACTCGTCTGTGGAGGGAGTAAGGTGAACTTGCGGGAAATCAAGAATTTTGTTACCTGAGTTAGTAAGGTCATGAATCCCCTTATTGAAGTAGTCTTGATATTTCTTGTAGATATCTATTATTTTTATAGCTAGTGGAGAATCCACATAGACAGGCACGAGGGGTATTCTGTTCTGTTCCATCATACGCTCAATCTCAAATAAAATCTCTTGCGTGCGTTCCAACGAGAAAGCTGGGATAAGTAAGGTACCACCTGCTTTAAATGTGTCTTCTATAACATTCTCAAGTTTTTCTTTGCGTTCAACCTTGTTCTCGTGGTTACGGTCACCATATACACTTTCCATTACCAGATAATCAATGTCCTTTATTACTTCAGTATCGCGGAGAAGCGGTGTTGGGCTATTGCCCAAGTCACCAGTAAAAACAATTTTTTTGCCATTAAAATGAAGCTCAACCATAGCCGAACCAAGCACGTGCCCAGAATCGCCTAGCCTGATTCCAATGGGACCAATATTGAGCGTCTCGTGGTAGTTGACTGTTTTCCAAAGTGACATTCCCATAATAACGTCCGCTTCATCGTAAAACACAGTCTCGCCATATTTCTTAGCCTCTTTAGTTAAGACACCCAAACTATCAACAAGCATTGCCTCTGCAAGCTCCATGGTTGGTGGCGTTGAATAGATAATTCCTCTAAAACCATCCCGAACAAGCTTTGGTATTCTACCAACATGGTCTATGTGCGAGTGAGTAACAAAAAGTGCATCAATTGTTTTGGGGTCAAACGGGAAAGGTCTAGAGTTACGCTCATCGCACACCCTACTACCCTGAAACATCCCGCAGTCAACCAAGAATCTTAAGTTCTTGGGTAAGGTCGTTGTCTCAAACAAAAAATTAGAGCCTGTAACATCACCGGCCCCACCCAAAAAATGAATTTTGACCTTTTCAACTGCCATTACCCATTAATTATACAAGATTCCCCACTCTAAACAACACTCCCACCTATTACATACGACCGTTGTTTATGTGTGGAGACCAAAATGCTCCAGAATCGGCTTATCGTATTCTATGGTATCTACGATCAGATAAAGGATCCCCCTTCCGATCCTGAACTCCGCCTTGATCAAGGTGATTAAATCCTCGCAATCATATGGGTAAACCCAGACACTGTTTTGCAAACGCAAGAAACCAAGTTTAAGCAAGAAATTCCTTAATCTGTCTCTGTCATGTCTTCGCTCTTCTTTAATATCGAAAATTACCAATCGCCACTTCTTATCCCACTTTTTTGGCTTCGGCATAACAAGCGGAGCTTCGTCTAGTGTCACCATGTAGGCCTTGCCCCTTTCTGTGATCTCCAGTCTTTGACCTTGATGAGTGTTACGAAATCTTGCGTATCCGGCGTCAAGAAGCTTCTTGAGCGAGCGGTTCATACTATCGGGCCGCTTCTTCTTCCAATCCCCCTTCAGCAGCGACTTGACCATGGCCTGGGCAATACCACCTCCAGCTATAAGCAAAACCCCTCCAACAACGAGTGTGGTTAGGATGGCCCTCTGGATTTGATATTTACGCTGACGCTTTTTCGACTCATTCTCCAATTTCCCCATCCACCTATTATATACGACCGTTAATGGTATGTGGAGGTTTGACAGTGGAGAGGGAATAGAAGAGAGTGGTTTGAGGCAAGAGCGAACGCACCATAACCTACGACTCTTGGTGATCGCACCCCCGACAAAGCAAACCTGTCTATGCGATATCGCGCACCACGACCCTTCGAAAGGAGGGTGCTGAAATCTTACCCGATCAAAAGTCGGGGTTATTTGATGTAGGTGGGAAAAGGGGTATTTGAGACATTTCGTAATTCAAGCTGATTTAAGGAGAGGGACGGGGGCCACGTGTGCCAACCCCAATCTGTTTTTAGTATTCAAGGGAGTTCCGGATAGCAAAAAGCCACCTTGCGGTGACTCCTTGCTTAGGGTTATCTGGTGCGCCGTCCTAGCAATACGCTAGGTGGGTTACCTGTCCCGGTCGCCAAGGCAACCGAGGAACTGCGGATTCCCAAAAATTAGTAGCTAGTCGGCACAATTCAAATAACCCTACACATAATGTTACTTAAACAGAAAACGCAGTCAAGTTCTGACCACAGGTTTTGAGCCATGTTTTACCTAATTCATCCCCTAGTTTCCCACAATATTTCCCCAACTTACTTAGGAGAGCAAGTTGGATTTTAAGATAGCAGCAATCTGTTTAATTAAAGCCACGGCAACAGGGGGCGGCAAAAGTGAAATTGACTCTTTGCCCTCATCGTCCTTGATGGTCCAGGGCTTTTCGATTGTTTCAATAGTGCCTGTCTTAGTGTCTCGCTTATAGGAGTAGGTGGGGGTAACCTCGTATGTATCTACAAACTTGAGGGCGTCTTTAGCTGGGATGGAGTTGCGCAGGTAAATCTTTGGTATACCGCCGACAGTAAGTAGCTTCTTGAAGACCTCGTCATCCACCCGTAAGCGAGATCTGATGGGGGCAATGCCAAGTTCATCCCCTTCCTTGGGTTTCATCCTGGCCTTATTACAAAGCGGGTTATCACACATAAGGTAAAAAGTCTTAGCCTTTTCGTCGTAACCCACGTGCTTAGTGGCCATAAGACGAGTATTGCGAGGGGCTCGACATTTGGGACACACAACTCTATATTTGATACGCTCATCTATCACAGATTCCGGCAAACTGATAAATACAAACATGTCTGGATCATTCCTGTAGCCAATCAGGTCGCGCAAGTATAACGAGTAGTTAATCTGGTCTAAAGCTCTAGGGAAACCGTCTATAAAGAGCACCCTCCGAGGGCGCTTGGAGATCTCGTACTTAACCAAGGCAATAATAAGTTCGCTAGATATAAGTGATGTCTGACTGCGACCCTCAATAAGGCCAATAGTCTCCTCTAGGTCGTGGAAACCTCGGTAGTGGAGCTTCAAGAAATTAACCAAACTCTTGCGCTCTTTCTTGTTGGCCAAGCTCTTGTGCACATCTCGAACTATGTCACCTACTGAAACGTGACTGACTCTCTTTGTACCCAAAGCTTCAATAAAGAGCTTAGAGTAGGTGCCTTTGCCAGAATTCTTTTTACCAAGCAAGTAAGCGACGAAGGTTTTCTTCTTTAAATAATCGTTAAGCTGTTTGATCTCCTTGCCCACCTTAGCTTGGAAGTACTTCTTCCTCGAACCCAGATCGCCCAAATCAAAAGTACCTTTGACATTTGACGTTTTTGTCTTCCAAATGGGAAACTCTGCCGGTAATGTAATCAAGGGTTAATACTTAACTAGTAAAACTGATAAAGGCCATCCTAGCACCGATTCATTATTTCACCAAACCTCACATTTTGAGACGGCCGTTGCTAAATTGTCAATTAGATAAAACTCCAAACTTTTAAGGTGATTACCAGAAAATATGGGTTAGGACGTCGGCTCCGCGCTCGGTAACGGCTAGAGTTACCTCGTAGTGAGCACTCCTGGAACCATCGGCTGTACGGACAGTGTAACCATTGCTCTGGTCAAAAATAACCCTTGGTCCGCCAGCGTTAACCATCGGCTCAAGGCAAATCGTCTGGCCAGTTTCTAATCTCTCCCCTTTACCGACTGGACCAAAATGCCCGATGAATGGTGCCTCGTGAATCTTATGACCCACTCCGTGCCCACCCAAGTCTCGCACAATACTAAAACCAGCACCCTCGGCAACACTTTGCACTGCCATCCCAACATCACCTAAACGGACTCCGGTTCTTACCATCCCTAAGCCAGCAGACAGAGCTGATTTTGTAGTCTGCATAAGTCGCTCATCTGCTTCGCTCATCGCACCAACGGCTAAGGTTAAAGCCATATCAACAAATAGACCTTTATGTGAGAGCCCTAAATCTAAACCTACGATATCGCCTTCTTCAAGGATTCTTTTCCCGGGGATACTGTGTACGACCTCGTCGTTGACCGAAACGCACAAAGTCGCCGGATAAGGCTTGTTTGCCCAATCTGGTTTGTAATGCAAGAAGGCTGGTTTATCACCAGCTTGCTCAATAAGCTCTCGGGCTAGGCGGTCAAGGGTCCCCGTGGAAACACCTGGCGCAACCCGTTCTGAAACTTTATGTAAAATGTCTGAGAGATGTTGACCACCCTCTCTCATTATCGCTATTTCTCTGTCAGTTTTAACTTTCACCGAAAATTTTGTTGGCAATCTCTCGGCGAACCTCGTCAACGCTCTGTTCACCATTTATATCAAATACTCTCATGTCAGCTTCATCGCGGAAAAACTCAATCGCCGGCACAACATCGCTGTCAAACCAATTGAGCCTCCCCTCAACATTATCCTTGCTATCATCTGCTCTGTGCCTAGCTAAGAGTCGCTCGGTAGCCCAGTCACGCGAAACATTAATGTTGAGTGCGACCGGCTGAGAACGCTTGTAGAAGCGCAAAGCATCGGCGAGAATTCTTGCTTCACTAAGTTTGCGGGGTGTGCCATCAACTATTAAGTGCTCGTTCCCTTTAATGTTCTCAATAAATAAATGCGACCAGACGTGGATGGCCAGAAAGGCCGGTTGGAGCAATCCCTTATCCCCTATGTCACGAGCCAACCTGGCGGTGAAGTTGTTACCCCTCAACAACTCGCGAAACTTTTCTCCCGATTCGAGGTAGAAAACCTCGTGAGCAGAGTCGCGCTTCTTAATCTCATCTATAAGCAACTTAGCCTGCGTGCCCTTGCCACACCCCGACCGCCCTATGAATATAAAAGTTTTTAGGTCCATAACATAAGACGTCCTAGTATTCTCTTATGGAAAGTTGGGCGTTTAATTGCTTTACCAAATCTATCACGACAGAGACAACAATGAGAAGCGAGGTACCCCCGATAGCAAGGGTCTGCAAACCAGTTAGACCTTGAAGGACGATAGGCAGAACAGCGATAATGCCTAAAAATAAGGCCCCGAATGTGGTAAGTCTTGTGACTATCTGACTCAAGTGTTGAGCTGTAGAAGCACCCGGACGAGTGCCGGGGATAAAAGCGCCAGATTTTTGTAGATTCTCGCTTGTGGCATGCGGGTCAAAAGTGATAGCCGTATAGAAGTAGGTAAATATAAAAACAAGGAGGAAGTAGAGTGTGGCGTAAATCCAAGTATTAGAAAGTATGGCTGTAACAAACTTATTAATGCCGATTAAAATAATGTTGTTTGAGCCAGCCAAAAGATTGGTAATCATTTGAGGGAAAAGTAGTATTGAAAGAGCAAATATAATTGGTATTACTCCGGCCTGATTAAGGCGCAGGGGCAAATATGTGGACACACCTCCGTACATCTTCATTCCGCGCACACGCTTGGCATAGGTTACGGGTATGGGTCGTTCAGCCTCTGTAACAATGACTACTCCGGCAATGACAACCGCCGCGAGAGCGATAAATCCGAGATATAGGGGCAGTTGAGAAAGGTTGAAAGTGAACAGTATCCTGCCAATTGCGCTTGGCAAACCAGCAACTATACCGGCAAAAATAATCATGGACACGCCGTTGCCAATCCCGAACTCGTTGACTAATTCACCAAGCCACATAAGTAACATAGAGCCAGCGGTAATAACTATAATGCTGGTAATCCTGTCAAACATGCCAAGAGTCGGGAGTATGCCTTGACTACCTAGAAGCGCGAGCAGACCAAGACCTTGCACAAGCGCTAGAGGAATGGCGAGTGCCCTAGAATATTGGCTAAACCTCCTTCTGCCAGCCTCGCCCTCTTCGTGATAAATCTCCTTGAGTCGTGGAAAGACCATCGTTAGGAGTTGCATAATGATAGTGGCCGTAATGTAGGGACCTACACCAAGCATCACTATTGAAAGATTTGAGAGTCCGCCTCCAGAGAAGATATTGAGGAGACCGAGAAACTGGTTATTTGCGAGAAAACCAGCAAGCTCCGCGCTTGAGATAGCGGGAACTGGCACTGCCGCAAGCAGACGGAAAAGTATTAGCGCAAAGAGCACAAACAAAATGCGTTTGCGCAAGGAGCTATCCCCAAATAGCAATCTGACTTTGTTCCAGAAAACTTGCATGACTATATTATCTTAGACCCAGAAGCTTCTATTTTCTTTTTTGCTGTAACCGAATATAGAAAACCGCTCAATACGAGCTTTTTCTTGAGTTCTCCGTCCGAAAGAACCTTGACCTTATGTTTTCCAAAATCTTTTGGGGACACACTCGTGCCATTGCTAAATTTTTTATCAAGGTCGTTTAGATTTACAGTATGGACCACTTGCTTAATTCTCGGCGCGCTGTAACCGCGGAGCTTTGGCAGTTTCTTGATTAGGTCGCGAACTTCCGGTCGTACCCTGTGACCGGCTCGAGCAGTCTGACCTTTGCCACCTCGACCGCTTGTCTTACCGCGTTTGCCTCCTCGACCAACAAGCTTTAATCTCTTGCGACGGGGTGATTTTAGATTATGTATTTGCATCTTTTTGGTTTTGTTTAGAAAGGAGTGATAACGCCCTGATTGTTGCCCTTGCAATATTTAACTTATTTTTACTACCAGAAAGAACCTTGGCACTTACATCTGTTAGTCCGGCAATGTCAAGTACCGTTCGGGCGCTTGAACCAGCAACCATGCCCCGGCCGGGAGCAGGCTTAATGTAGACAATGGCTGACGAGTATTTAGCCTTGGTCTCGTGACGGATGCTCTTACCTTTGGAAAAAGTGACGCTTATCATATTTTTCTTAGCCTGCTTCAGCGCCTTCTCTATCGCCAGAGATGTATCGCCGGCCTTACCGACGCCTACGCCCACCTTACCGTTCCTATCTCCGGCAACAAGCACGGCAGAAAAAGAGAATCGCCTGCCTCCGGCTACAACCCGGGCCACACGACGAAGACTAACCATAGACTGGGCTAAGTCGGAGCGAGTTCGCTCCTTACGACCCCTTGACCCGCGACCTCCGCGACCTCGTTCCTTGCCAACGAAGGAGAAGGTCTTTTTGGCGCGCCCACTGGTCTCTGCGACATCAGCAACTGCCGTGACTAATTCCTCTGCATCTAAGGCTGGTTCTGTACTTTTATCATCCATATTTGTGTTCATAATATCGTCTGCCATGTGTTTAGAATTTAAGCCCACCAGCCCTAGCCCCAAGAGCTAGGGCCTTTATTAGTCCTGTGTATAAAAAGCCTCCCCTATCAAAAACCACGCTCTTCACACCTTTCTTCTCCGCTATGTTTGCCAACATTTTTCCAATAATCATGGCCTTTTCTAATGGCTTTGCCCTTCTATCATCTTTGGACAAGTTAAGTTCGGAAACAGAGCAAAGAGTTACGTTTTTAGTATCATCTATTACTTGGGCATAACAATATCTATTTGACCGGAATATAGCTAAACGAGGACGTTCTGCGCTTCCCCTTACTCTAGCTCGTATGCGCTTGTGGCGCATCTGCCTTTTCTTTTGTTTTTGTTCTGCCTTATTCATAAATAGTGAACTTTAAATTCTGAAGTGGAATTTAGGTTGTTGAACGCTTACCCTGCTTTCTTGTAACAATCTCGTCGGAATACCTGATGCCCTTACCCTTATATGGTTCCGGTTTCTTGAGGCTCCTGATGCGAGCTGTAAAATTCCCAACCAACTCCTTATCTATACCACTTATATTAAGTTCTGCCTTTTCAGCCACAACTTTTACGCCCGCTGGAATGGGAATGAGCACGGGATGAGATAGGCCAAGGACAAGATTAATGTTAGCTCCAACAACATTCCACTTGTAGCCCGTGCCTTCTATTAAAAGTTTCTTCCCGTATCCCTTGCTTACACCCTCAATCATATTTCGGATATGAGAGCTGTAAGTACCCCAGAGGGCCCGAGAAAATACCGTGTCAGCTTTTGGAGCGAGATTGATCGTGTTTCCATTTATGGTCACAATTATATCCGGTAGTAAGTCCCGATTCAATTCTCCTTTTGGTCCCTTCACGGATAACTTGCCCAAACTAAAGTTCGCGCCCACACCCGCTGGAATTTCTATATCTCTTTTGCCAAGTCGCGACATAAATTATTCTTACCAGATTCGAAATAGTGCCTCCCCGCCGACCTTTGCCTTCCTAGCCTCATCACCTACCATAATACCCCTTGGTGTTGACATCACTAAGAAGCCCTGCCCTTGGCGCACTGATTTGATATTATTTACTCCAAGGTAAACTCGCCTTGACGGTTTAGAAATGCGGTTGGCACCCGAGATTCTAGAACTTCCATCTGCCTCATATGCGAGTTCTACCTCTATGTGCTTCCTCACCTTCCTCCCCTTTACAGAAAAAGATTTTACTAAGTTGTGTTTAAGTAAAATGTTGGCAATCTCAAATTTAAGTTTTGAATATGGAATAATTGTGAGCTCCTTGCCCACCATGGTGGCGTTTGTTATGCGAGTAAGCATGTCTGCGATAGGGTCTGTCATATTACCAAGATGATTTTCTAATACCCGGAATCATTCCTTCGTTGGCCTTCTCTCTAAAACAGATTCTGCACATGTCAAATGCGCGCATATAAGCCCGGCCCCTGCCACAGCGGAAACAACGCCTAACAACCCTGCTTTTGTACTTGGGTGGCTTTTTTGATCTCGCAATTGTTGACTTCTTTGCCATTCTTAAATTAAATCTTCAAACTTAACAAATTGCCCAAACATCACAAACAACAAGATTCCTCGCCATCACTCCATGCACCGTATGGTGCGTGGCGATATGGCAGGAAATACTTACTTAACTATCATATCACTGTCAACAAAAAAAGCAACCCCGCCTTTCCCTTTTACTTTTTTATGTACTTAAGACAACTTGGGTGTCCGACACCCAAGTTGTCTTAACTCGCGTTATTCCGAAGGGTTAACCTTCGGGAGTTTTTCTTTGCTATTCTTTTTTGAAGGGTAAGTTGAGGGCGGTGAAAAGAGCGAGGGCCTCTTTTTTATTTTTGGCGTTGGTGCAAATGGTTACGCAAATGTAGGCTGATACATCGCGAAGTTGCTTATGGATTTTTTACTCATCTGACTGGATGCCGAAAGCACCTCGACTCCCACCAACTTACCGGCTCGATCGAGGTCAACAATCACATTCTCATTTACGGGAATAGTTTTGGCAACTTTTGCTTCACTCACATAAATATAAACCGCATCAGCTTTTTTGTCATAAGTTATTTTCATGATTTACAGTTTTATGATTGTAATTATTAAATAAGCAGTACCTTCCATTATGTAAACAACTCTAATTCGACAACTTACAAAACTCTTAGTAACAACAATTTTGCCGTCAGATCTTTTAACCTTTTGCTCAGGAATAAGGATTGTCTTCTTTATCGCTTCCGTGCTGATACCCCGTTCCTGCAAACGAAATTTAGCATGGTCTGTAAATCTAATGTTCATCTAAGCACATGCTATCACCACTCCAAAAAAGAGCAACCCCCACAGAGACAAACTTGCTGTGGGGGTAAAAGCGGGCGGGTAGCCAAATATTCTTCACAGGAGACCCTGGTCATTAGCCACTGCGTCGCACATCGCTGAAAGTCCGGCGAGGAGTGAAAACTGTTGGCACAGACTGTCAACATTATACGAGCCAACCTTACGCCATATTTCTTCCCCAAGGTTCTGGTTTATTTCAACCCCAAGACCTGTGGCACTACCAATGGGACAACAAAGAACAAAACTGCCACTCTCCCTATATAGCACTCTAGCCAAATCGGCAGGGAAAGTGCTTTTTGTTGCACCCATCTTCCAAAGGGCTCGCATCATCACCGAAGATATCTGACTAGGGTTGAGTTTTCCCGCTTTGAGCCAAGCGACCATCTTCGGCAAGATAGTAACACCAAGAGATACGCCGTTGGAACCACCTTCTCTGTAAATTGTGTCTATCTCTAGAAGCTGGGAGGGATAGTTACGATAATACAAATCCTCCCCCGCAACCGAAGAAAGGGCGGTAAAAAGAAATGAGAGAGACACTCCCGTGGGGCGACCCGCACGCCAATCGCCTCCGCGGCCACCAAGGAGTTTAGGCAATGGGACAGTGACTATTGCCATATCCGCACTTCCCGTGAAAGTAAGGCAGTGTCCGAATCCAAAGCCCCGGGTCAAGTCCTTTTCAAACTCTGGTGCCGTCCCCCAGCCTTCCGGCCAGACTGGTGTTCTGCCTAAGTGAACTTTTGCAAGAGCTTTGGGATTGACAAGAATCGCGAGAGCCCCTTGGTCAAGCTCTTGTGCTGACAATCGATAGACCCAATCCATGCTTCACCTCCTTCCGTGGACACTTTACTCGTTGTGGAGAAAAGAGCAACCCCTGCATCGCAGGGGTTGGAAATTGGGTGTTCAGAGACAAGCCGAAGGTCAACGAGCACCTTCTGAACGAACTAGGTACTTAAGACAACTTGGGTGTCCGACACCCAAGTTGTCTTAACTCGCGTTATTCCGAAGGGTTAACCTTCGGGAGCTTTTCTTTGCTATTCTTTTTTGAAGGGGAAGTTGAGGACGGTGAAAAGAGTGAGGGCCTCTTTTTTATTTTTGGCTGTGGTGCAAATGGTTACGCCAAAGGAGAAGACATCTTTGAGGTCTTCGTCGGCTGTCTCTGGAAAAATGGTGTGCTCTTTAAAACCAATTGAGAGATTTCCCATTTCGTCTATGGCGCCTGTCTTAAGACCTCTAAAGTCGCGCTCGCGTGGTATCGCCACATTTATCAAGCGGTCCAAAAAATCATACATGCGCACGCCACGAAGTGTAACCTTGAGTCCGGAAGGATCTCCCGCTCTAAGTTTAAAAGTGGCAATTGATTTCTTGGCGGAGGTGCTAGTTGGCTTTTGGCCGGTTATCTTGGCCAGGCGGTCAGCCACAATTTCTATCTTCTTTTTATCTTTGTAGGAACCAGTGCCCACGGTAACAATAACCTTGTCTATTTTAGGTATGGCAAGCATATTCTTGACACTCAATTTCTTCATCAAACTCGGTATTGCCTTCTCAAATTTTTCTTTTATTCTTTGTGTCATTCGTAAATCTTAAACTTTAAATCACCCCTTTGCATTTAACGCAAATGCGAATCCTCCCGCCCGAACGACCGTTCGGTCGGGCGGGTTTGGCCCCTTCCATCTTTACCCTCGTACGTACGCCCTTTGTGCAAGTTCCACAAAAAAGAGCTACGTTTGAAACGTGGATGGGGGTAGCCATTACAAGCATTTGTCCCTTCTCGTTTGATTTCTTCGGTTTGCGGCGCTTCTTGACCTCTCCTACCCCCTCTACGATTATTCGACCCGTATCAGTAATTACACGCAGAACTTTGCTTTTCTTGCCCTTATCTTTACCGCTATTAACTATAACCGTATCGCCTTTCTTAATTTTGATTTTTGTTTTAGCCATATTTTGTTATAGAACTTCAGGCGCCAGAGATACAATTTTTTGGAAGCCCATCTCGGAGAGTTCGCGGGGCACCGGCCCGAAAATTCGTCCGCCTTTGGGCTCGTTTTTAGCATCAACAAGAACTACGGCATTCTCGTCAAAGCGGATATAAGAAGCATCGCCTCGGCGAAAATTTGCCTTCTGCCTAACGACCACAGCCCTGCTGACCTCCTTCTTTTTTACGGCCTTTCTAGGTTCGGCGCTTTGGACAGACAAAACCACAATGTCCCCTATCCTAGCATAACGTTTTTTGCTTCCACCAAGCACCTTGAATATGCGCCCTATTTTGGCTCCAGTATTATCTGCCACTCTAACTATTGACCTTGGTTGAATCATAAATGAGGTAGGGTATTAGTTGTCAACAAAGATGAAATTCTTGTCTTTAGAAATAGGGCGAGTCTCAACTATTGTTACCTTATCGCCCACTTTGTGGGCATTCTCTTGGTCATGCACCTTGAAGCGTTTAGTTCTCTTAATGTACTTGCCGTAGAGCGGGTGCTTTCGGATACTTGAAACTTCAACGACCCTGGTCTTGTCCATTTTGTCAGACACAACGACCCCCTTGTAGCTCCTGCCTTTATTGTTATTTGCGTTACTTTGCATTTTTTTCTCTCAAAATTGTTAAGGCTCTCGCCAGTGACCTTCGAATATTCCTGCCCTCTCGCACATTCTTTGTTTTGCTACCGGAAATGTTGAATCTAAATGTTCGCAGAGCAAGTCTTTTTTCACTGGCTAAGACCATTAGCTCATTTTTGCTCTTTTGTCTTAAATCTTTTACTTTCATGCTGTTACTCTTTTCGCCTTACTATTCTGGTCCTAACCGGCAGCTTAGAACCTGCTTTGCGCAAAACATCTTCGGATTCAATTTTAGAAAGACCATCAAGTTCAAAGAGTATCCTGCCGGCGCGTACTGGCGCAACATAGCCCTGAACATCGCCCTTACCCTTGCCTAACTTAACTTCTGCGGGCTTGGCAGTATAAGGCATATCTGGGAAAACGCGAATCCAAACCTTGCCAGTTTTCTTGATTGACCGCGAAATCGCCTTTCTTGCTGATTCTAGCTGGTTTGATTTAATTCTGCCTGCGGTTGTTGCCTGTAAACCAAAAGAGCCGAAAGATATGTGTGTGCCACGCGTATCAAGACCAACTCGCTTGGGATTTCTTCTCATGGTATGCCATTTGCGAAACTTAACTTTTTTGGGTACTAGTGTGGACATAAAATAAGTACTGGATGTTAGGTTTTAGATATTAGTTTTTGGGAACGAGCCTTGGACTCTTTAGTAAATATATCACCACGATATATCCAAACCTTAATACCAACCGTACCCAAAGTACCCCGAGCGCGACCTCGAGCATAGTCCACGTCAGCCCTTAGGGTTTGGAGGGGGAGACGACCCTTCTTGATAGTCTCTGTCCGGCTCATGGCCCCACCGTCTAAAACACCGGAGAGGGTAAGGCGAACACCGAGGACATCCTTGTTGGCCATAACTTTTTCAATCGTTTGCTTCATCGTTCTTCGGAAGGGGGTGCGTTTTTCTATGGCCTCCACTATCATGTGACTAACAACTCCGGCATTACTTTCTGGACTCCTTATCTCTTCCACAGAGAGGCGTAAGTCTTTGGGGGAAAGGCCACCTAGTTTGTCCAAAAACCTCAAAATTTTATCCTTAAGTTTGACAGAACCCTCCCCGCTACGACCGATAATCATACCCGGGCGAGCTGTTTTAACAATAACTCTGTAATAGTTTTCACCACGTTCTATTTCTATGTCACTTACCATAAAAGTTTTCAGTTCTTTCTCTAAATATTCGCGCAAGAGAATATCGGCCTTCAGAAGTTTTCTATAATTTGAGGTTTTAGCTTTAGATAGGAACCAGCGACTCTTCCAGTCCCGCAATATGCCTAGTCTATGAGCGTAAGGGTGTACCGTGTGAGACATGGTAATAAATAACAAATTCCTAATTCTTAATTCCTAACTCTAAATTTATGTGCGATGTATGCTTATGGATGGGAAAGGCCCTACCCATAGCGCGAGGACGGCTACGCTTTAAAATTACTCCTCTATCAACTTGAATATTCTTTATGTAAAGCTTGTCCTTGTTGCCAGAGTTGGCCACGGCCGAATCAATCAACTTAAGAAGTGGGCTCGCGGCTCGTTTTGATAGATGCTTCAGCTCGGCTCGAGCCAAGGCTACAGACCTGCCTCTCACGAGGTCCGCGACAATTCGCACCTTTCTTGGACTTTGCCTGTAATTGTTAAGTGATGCTTTCATATCATTTCTTCTTGGCTTCCGTTGCTTCCTTAGCCGTTTTGGCCGCCGTAATTTCAGCCTCTTTAGCCTTCATTTCCTGTTCCTTTTGCATCTTGCCACCGTGTCTCACAAACTTGCGCGTTTGGGAAAATTCGCCAAGCCGATGGCCAACCATATCTTCAACAATCCTAACCTCAATAAAATCCTTGCCGTTGTGCACGCCAAAAACAAAGCCTACCATTTCGGGAGTAATACTTGAATCACGCGCCCAAGTCTTAATAACCCCTGTTTTCAGGGGGTCCTTTCCAACGATTTTTTTTGTAACTCTGGGGTCAACGTAAGGGCCTTTGTAACTTGAACGTGCCATTGTTGTAGATGAATAACCCAGCCCTAACGCGTCCGCGTATAGAGCTGGACAAAACCAATACTAGCACACCCACTCATAACAGCGCAATAGCAACAAGTTAATTAGATATATCAATAATATTCTAGTGTCCTATTGAGTGATATATTGCTATGTGAATCTTTCCTAAACTTTCCCGTGAATATACCTAACTCCTTTCTTTCTTTAAATGTCGTCTTGACAAAATGTCTTTGTTTTTCTTCACCTAAAAAGTGGGCGTATTCAGACAATTTGCTCAATCGGTCATTTGCCAAATTTATGTAGTGTTTGGAAATATCTATACCGATAAAATTGTGCTCTAATAATTTTGCAGCTATTGCAGTAGAACCACTTCCCATATAAGGATCAAGAATTACTCCTCCTGTTGCGTCGTCAAGTAGTGAGTAAATACAACGCAACGGCAACAACACCGGGAACGGGGCTGGGTGTGGGTTATTTCTTTCTGGCGGGAAACGCCAAATAGACGTAAGTAACGCATGTTTTGACAATAACTCATTCCCAATTTTTTTACCACTTATTGGTTTATATAGCCAATATATTCTTTCTTCGATTTGCCAAAACCTCCAACCTCTAATATTAGCTGCAATCATACGGTCCCAAATGATTTCTTGTCGTATTGTCCATTTTGATTTACAAATCCAACTTATTGGATGTGCTAATATCCCTTTTTCCCAACGTACTTTATGATTGTAAAAAAACGACCCGCCTGGTTTCATTATACGGAATAATTCGTTGAGGACACTGATCTGATTTTGTTGATATTCTAATTCATCGCTTTTGTCTGATACGTTATTGTACTTGACATTATTGACTAACCACCCCTTTTTATTTTCCTGTTTATTGTAGGGGGGGGAAGTAACACCAATGTCAACGGAGTTAGGAGGTATCTTAATCAACGTTTGTAAGGTATCACCAAAGATAATTTGATCAAGTAGATTTTTCATACAAAAAGGTGAAAAACTTTCTGTTTATATAATCTTTACATTTCAGAAGCTCTTTTTTAGACAATAGAAAAATTATTTTTAAATCTCTAGAAAAAATATAGTCCTTATAATCAAAATTGGCTGACCTCAAAAAACTTCCTTTTGTGTGTTTGCCTGATGGAAAATATTTATTAAGTTGTTTATTTAATTTATCTATAAAACTTTTGTGCTTAAATGGAAATTCCAAAATATATACTAATCTTCCATCCGTAAAACCACTTACTAACATATGAGGATTCTCTTTCTTATCTCTTTTGAATCGCGAGAGGGTGTAATCCGTAAAGTTACCGTTGCCATTTAGTGGTGCGGGTTTACGTTTCCTGTTGCCTTCTTTGTAATCTAATAAATCTTCTGTGTTAAAATTTTTGGGTTTCGCTTCGCAAGCAATAGATTTACCACCGACAATACTGGTTTGCTTAAATCCGTTGAAGCCAATTTTCCCTTCACTATGTTCATATCCGGCAATTGTGACAGTTAAATACTCTCTAAGGGTCGAGGAGTTGTGGTCATTTATATACGTAGTTAATAAATCAGTAAAAATAGAAATTATAGTTTCTTTTGAAGAACCCGCTAAGCGATTTGTAAAACTCTCGTGTGTGTCCGTAGAATATATTTTTAACACCTCCGAGAGCTCTTTATTCATACATATAGTATAACATATAGGGTTTGTTCAGGGCTCATGGGTTAATTATACCGCAAAAAGAGGATTGCTACTGTCGACAATAATGGGTCTAAAATTATAAGCGACTTCAAACGCCCTACTCACAGACTTGCCACTTGCCTAGCTCCGGGCACAACCAATACTTTGTCGTCGGGTAATAACTCCCCTAACCTATCTTCAACCTTTCGTTTTATGTACATAAATTGTAATTCAGGCTATACAAAATACAGCATCTTTTTGCAAGTTTATTGGCATCTCTGGTGATATACACATACAGTTTTACTATCTGAATTGACCCGTCCTGTGATATAGATGTTAATTAATATTACCTGTATGTGAATCACTTCTCTTTTTCTCACGATCGTGAGAAAAAGGGAAAATCATGATATCTACCTTTTTGCCGTGTGGTCTGCAAGTATCTGGGCGATACCCGCGGTCAGTTTCTTCACGTATGGAATATGCAGAAACTCATTAGGCCCGTGGGCATTTGACTTTGGCCCAAGTACGCCCGTAACCACAAACTGGGCTTTGGGAAATTTTTTGCCGAGCATGGCCATAAAAGGGATGGAGCCACCTTCGCCCATTTGGGCAAAATCATTACCGAAGTACTGATGGGAAACTTCCCGAACAGACTTAGTAAGCCACGGGGCAAGCTCCGGAGCGCTCCAGCCGTCGGCAAAATCAATATTCTCAAAACTAACTTTTGCCTTGTAGGGCGGATTAACAAGTAAAACTTTTTTCAGCTCATTCATGGCTTGTATCGCATTGCCATCTGGAGGCAAGCGCAGGGAAAGCTTAAGGGCCGTTTCTTTGCGTAACACATTGCCCGCATCAGCAACTGCCGGGAAGCCGTCAGCTCCGGTAACAGCGAGTGTTGGTTTCCATGTGCCTGCAAGCAAGAGTTCACTTTGATTTTTTGATAAAGCTTCTACGCCTAGCAAGAACGGCAACTTACNTTTGATATCGCCTACTAACCTTGCTGACCTTGCTACCTCGCGCTTTACATTCGCGGAAATCGCAGGATTAAATGATTTGAGCTTTATCGCGCCGGTCCTCTCATCTTCAATGCGCGAGATTAACATGCGGGCAATGCGAAAACTTGAGGCCGCAATGCCTGTGCCCGCACCAGAATGCACGCCCTCTTTGAGTAGCGAGACTCGTAAAGTCCCGCCAACAAGACCACGCAAAGAATTAGTAAGCCAGAGGCGCTTGTAGTCACCGGCGCCAGAATCTAAGCACACAATAAGCGACAGGTTCCCGATGCGTTTGGCTAACTTTTGTACATAAAATTCCAAATCTGGACTGCCACTTTCCTCACATGCTTCAATCACAATTACACACCTGCTATGGGCCAGACTTTGGGCCTCAAGATTTTCAATAGCCATAAGAGCGGCAAATGTTGAGTAGCCGTCATCGGCCGCGCCCCGGGCATAGAGTTGGTTGCCCCGGAAAACGGGCTTCCAAGCCGAGAGACCAGGGAGCCAGTTACTACACTCTGGTTGTTTGTCCATGTGGCCGTAAAGTAACACCGTATCACCCTTTGCACGCAGGGCCTGTCCCGAGGCGCCCAGGGGAGGAATCTCTATAAATAGTAATGGCGTTCTGCTGGCAATTCTCACGATTTCTGCCTTCAAACCCTTTATCTTGCGAGCCTTAACCCAAGCGAGCAAAAGTTCGGCCGCCTTATCCATGTAACCATTCGCTTGCCAATCTTTATCAAAAGCCGGCGACTTGTTTGGTATGGAAAGATAGCGCAAAAATGTTGGAATAGCATCATCCCAAGCCTCACCCGCCAATCTCAAGTTTTGTTTTTGGTTAATCATGTCGTAGGTGAAAGTCAGCCAGCCATTTTGCCATGCCTAGAGATACTTCTGTTTTATGACTTCAAAAGAAACCCTCTTGGCTTTGCTTTTTGCTCGTCTTTGAAGTTCCCTTACAAATTCAGGCCTTAACTCAAGACCAAAATCAGGGTCGTCTAACGCCTCACGCATTGCCGCCTTGACCTTAATGTCCACAATCTTTTCAATTATTTTTCTAAAGTCGCACTCATATTTTGATTATACCAAACTAAATAAGAAAGAAAGTGGGGCACCCAGCTCTAGTTTTGCGTTTGAAACAAAACTAGAGCTGGGGCCCAACCCCTAGGACGGAGAGGTTACGAGGTCGGTATGGAGAGTCGCGGTCGTAGGTGTTTTCGCTTGCTCGTGCATCCATACCACATGCTGCCCATCCGTCCGCTCGCAGATCTTGCAGGGCTTGGGCTCCGTGAAGCCCTGCCCTTCGTCCCACCTTTTACGGTTGCGATCGCTCTGGTGGTTATTGCGGTGATTGCTCTCTTCGCACATTCCTACACTCCTCCAGTCTTCTTCAAAGACCTGTCCGGCACCGGCTGGTGCTGGAGGGCACTTGCCCCGGGGGGAGATCAGTACTGGTGATCCCTCCCCTCGGGAAAAGAAGAAAGCTCCCGTGGTGCGGGAGCTTTCTTAAGTTTGCTTGATTAGTTTAAGATTTTAGCCCCGCATAGTTGTATTAAAGTGAACATAGGAAAAGAGAACCCAGGTCATACCCTTCTTAGCGCAAATCGGACGCGTAATCATGCTTGTGNTTGTGCTCTCTTTCATTATGTACAAGTATCCTAGCAAACTATTAAAACCTGTCAAGTGGCCTTACGCAAGCAAGATTAAATCATCTATCGCTTCTCGCATATGCCAAAGTGACCAAAAGAAAAACCTTTTGGAGAAGATGCTGGGCAAATCAAAAAATATGTACAAAAAATAGAAGTGCCGGAGTGAGATCCCTTGCTTCCGGAACAGTTTTTTAACTTCTGCATCAGAGATAAAAGCTTCACGTCCGAGTTTTATGGCAAGAGCGGTCGTGGTTGGGCAAATTTTCGGGCCTTGGACGAAATTCCCAAAGCAAATACTGCCAGGCTCAAGTTTGCTTTTGAGCAAAGATAGCTGCTCGCGCTTTAAATTTAACCGCCTGATAATATTTTTATACGCAAACTTTAACATACCAAAAGCTTACTCTCCGATATCGGTATTGCAAATCATGAAAGCTAACTTTTTGCTGCTACGATTTACTTAGCTGCCCGGCAGCTAAGTTTCACCTACTCAGGGAAGGCAACCTCGTCCAGAAGCGGGATGGCAAATTCCCCAAGTCCGTTCTCTTCAAGAGCGGAATTCATTTCTTTAATGTGCTCATTTGCCATGCGGCCAGACGTCTTTAAATTATTCATTCTTCTCCAATTACTTAATCTGATTGTACTACCGATAAACTCAACTTCATGTTCCGCTCTCCTGAGTTTTTCTGTAGCTGCATCTCTTTTCAATTCCAGAGCTACAATCTCAGCTTCAATTGCAGCCTTCTGTTCTGCCAATACAGGTATGACCTTCGCAAGCTCCGCCTTTGCTTTCATGCCCGCCACTTCAATGCTCGGCTCGACTTCGTTGGTAGTTTCAAAAACATCAGAGAGGCTTTCAATCGCATTTTCTTTAGGCATTAATTTTGTGATATTTGTTAAAGTAAATCAAGTCTATGTATGTGGCCTTGTGCAGTCTAAGTCTACCCCCCCCTCAAAATTTGCAACTTTGTTATCCCCATCCCCACCTGCACTTAGCTGCCGGGCAGCTAAGTGGTTATAATTATCTAATGGGAATTAGAAACATCCAGTTTGCCGAGGGTGAGTACTATCATATTTACAATCGCGGAGTAGACCGTAGGGATATTGTCAATGATAACGCTGACGCGAACCGGTTGTTGCAGAGTTTGACTGAATTTAATTGCGAAGAAGTAACGGGTGGGTTATACGAACTCTCGTTTGCCAAAGAACGCCCTAAAGGCAAACCTTTGGTTGATCTTGTTTGTTATTGCTTAAACCCAAATCATTTCCACCTATTGATACGCGAAATAAAGGAGGGAGGGTTGAGTAAATTTATGCATCGCTTTATTGGCGGCTATTCTAAGTATTTCAACAATAGGAACAAGAGAAAGGGCACGTTGTTCGAGGGACGATTCAAAGCAAAACATGTTTCTGATAACGATTATTTACTGCACGCAAGCGCCTATATCAATCTCAACGACCGGGTTCATCAGCTACGTGACACTCTACTTGTTCGCTCAAGTTGGAATGAGTACGTAGATACTACTGGAGTTGGTGCATGCACAAAAAATATCGTCCTTGAGCAATTCAAGTCGAGGAACGAGTATAAAATATTTGCGGAGGGTGCCCTAACCTTAATGCTGGAGAAGAGGCCAGACTACAAAGAGTTGCTTGAGCTTGAGTAACTTAGCTGCCGGGCAGCTAAGTGAATTTAGGCAGAGCGCTTCTTGCCAATTTTTCGGCGGGAGACAATGAACACATTCGAATACTTCTTGGGGGTGCGGGTTTTTTGGCCCTTGCCGGAGGGTTTGCCCCACAGGGTCTTGGCGCGTCTCGTGCCTCGACCTTGGCGGCCCTCACCTCCACCATATGGATGGTCCACTGGGTTCATGGCTGAGCCACGCACCGTCGGGCGGATACCCTTCCACCTGCTACGACCAGCCTTACCAAACTTAACCAACATGTTCTCTGGATTCGAGACGTTGCCGATAGTGGCCCAAGACTTTTCGTCCACCTTGCGGACCTCTGTGCTTGGCATCTTAAGGTTCACAAAACCGCCAGTGCGAGCCAATACTTCGGCATAGACTCCGGCACTGCGCATGAGCTTGGCGCCGCCATTTGGTCTAATCTCAACATTAAAAACAAACGTGCCTGTTGGGATATCGCTAAGGGGCAAGCGGTTACCTGGCTTTATGGGAGCCTTGGCAGAAGAAATGACAGTATCTCCCACGGCCAGTTTCTCTGGCGCCAATACATATCGGCGCACACCGTCTGCGTAACAAAGGAGAGCAATAAAGCCACTCCGGTTTGGGTCATATTCAATAGTCTCCACGCGAGCTCCAATATCTTTCTTGTTGTAAATAAAGTCGACATCGCGAAACATACGTTTATGCCCACCACCCTTGTGGCGTACGCTAATGCGACCGAATTTGGCTCGGCCAACCATGCGCTTGCCACCCGACACAAGTGCTTTGTGTGGTTCGTCCACAGTCAAGAATTTGCGGTACTCAATACCGGTCATATTTCTGCGTGACTTGGTTGTTGGTTTGTAAAATTTCATAACGCGATACTAATCTACGAATGCATGCTAATGTAACTAATAATTCGTATCATTCGAATAAATTCGCAGATTGGCATCGCGTTATACGAATTCTATCTTGCTACCTTTAGGCACTTTTACATAAGCCTTTTTGATGCCGGCACTCCGGCCCTCTGTGCGCCCGCGAATAATTTTTTTGCCATGCAAATTTACAATGCGCACAGACAAAACTTTGAGCTTGTAGTTTTCCAAGACAGCTACCGCAACATCTGCCTTGGTGGCATACGGCGCAACTTGGAAAGCATAGACCCCTGTTTCGCTAAGCAGGCTTGAGCGCTCGGTAATGTGTGGCCTAAGCAAAATTATATTTGCGTCTCTGTTCATATTCTTAATTAGTCATGCGAGCCAGAAGAACCTCAAAGCACTTGGCGGGGTCCACGAAAACCAGATACTTGTAAGTCATGGTTGGTAGCGCACTTAAGTTTCGGGCTAACACAACATTGACAGAACTAATATTGCGAAAGCTCTTTTCTAATGGTGAAGATGGGGTTGGAATCACCATGAGTGCGCGACGGCCCTTCTTATACATAAGTGTTTTGGCCTCTGCAGATTTAGAGAGCATAGCGAGCACGACTACAGCCTCTTTAGTCTTGGGTAAGGTGGCTCCGAAAGAATCTAGTAAAATAAGCTCTCCATCGCGCGCCTTGGCAGAGAGAATAGTGGCCATGGCAATATTGCGCATCTTGCGGTTAAGTTTCTTGGAATAAACTTTATCTTTTGTTGGACCATGAGCAACACCGCCACCTACCCATATGGGTGAACGGATGGAACCGTGACGAGCCCGACCTGTACCCTTCTGTTTCCATGGCTTTTTGCCGCCGCCTCTTACTTCGCCACGACCCTTGGTGTGGGCAACAGGAATTCTTTTGTTTGCCTCCTCGGTAACTATTGCTTGGTACACGAGTGCCGAGTTGGGTTTTAGGCCAAAAACTTTTTCGGGCAAATCAATCTTGCCTGTTTCTTTGCCTTCCTGATTGTAAATCGGAGCTTTCATGATTTATCCTCTTATTTCCAAAAGGGTCCCACGCCTACCTGGGATAGCTCCCGAAAGTAAAATTAACTTCTCTTCGTCTAAAACTTGAACTACCTTAAGACCCTTAACCGTGATCCTATCTCCGCCCATGCGACCGGCCATGCGCATGCCTTTGGCTACGCGGCCACCCGCGCGACCGCCACCGCCAATACTGCCCGGCTCACGTTCGCTGTGCTTCTGACCATGACTGCGCCTGCCACCGTGGAAACCATGGCGCTTAACCACACCTTGAAAGCCCTTGCCTTTGGAAAGACCACTTACCTCAACTACATCACCAGGCACAAAGTTTGCAACCCCCATGCTCTCACTTGTCGCTTCACCCACACTCGCGGGAGGCCTTGCCTCCTTAAAGCCCCTAAAGTTACCGAGAGGCCTTTGGGCCTTGTTTATTCTTGACTCCTTTTGTACACCGTAACCGAAACGTGTTGCTACGTAGCCATCCTTATCAAGCGTCTTCTGCTGGACAACGGTAAGTGGCTCCGTTTTTATGACAGTTACCGGTGTTACGCGACCCGAGGCGTCAAAGACCTGGGTCATATTCTGTTTTCGTCCAATCAGAAATTTCATAATTAAGGTACTAGTTTTTAGGCATCAGGTATCAGGCTGGTACCTAATACCTAGAACCCGCCAACTGTTTAGCTACATCATTTTGAGGTCAATGCCGACCCCGCTTGGTAATTCAATATTAGTGAGCGCTTCAATAATTTTGGCCGAAGGGCTAACAATGTCCAACATTCGCTTATGCACTCTCATCTCAAACTGCTCCCGTGAATTTTTGTCAATGAAGGCACCTCTGTTAACTGTGTACTTTTTTATCTCGGTAGGTAGCGGCACAGGCCCGTGCACCACTCCATCATAGCGAATTGCTGTGTCTACTATCTGCCTGACACTATTATCCAATACTTTATGCTCATACGCGCTAACCTTGAGACGCAACTTGGCAATCTCTGGAACAGCAACAGCTTTCTTGCTTAAGGTTTTTCTTGCGGGCGCTTTTTTTATCTTTGCTTCAGTCATCTGCGATGCTAATTTATAAATTCATGCGAATCTACGAATTAATTTGTGCAATTCAAACACATTCGCGCATTGGCATTGTGTTAGGCATTAATTTTGGTGACCACTCCTGCGCCTACCGTCTTGCCTCCTTCGCGAATAGCGAAACGCTGTTCGTTCTCAAGGGCGACTGGGGCAACCAACTTAACAGTCACCTTCACGGTATCGCCAGGCATAACCATCTCTGTCCCTTCTGGCAAAGTCACTTCGCCCGTCACATCGGTAGTGCGGATATAGAACTGGGGTTTGTAGCCCTTGAAAAATGGCGTGTGGCGACCACCCTCCTCTTTGGTAAGCACATATACTTCGGCGTCAAAATCAGTGTGTGGAGTTACGCTACCCATCTTGGCGATAACCTGGCCACGAGTTACATCCTCCTTCTTGAGACCCCTCAAGAGAATTCCGGCGTTGTCTCCAGCTAAACCCTCGTCAAGTTGCTTGTTAAACATCTCAATACCGGTAACCGTCGTCTTGGATGTCGGATTAAAGCCAATAAGCTCCACGTCTTCGCCGACTTTAACTTTTCCTCGCTCAATTCGGCCAGTCACCACAGTGCCCCGACCCTCAATTGAGAAGATATCTTCAATAGGCATCAGGAATGGCTTATCAATTTCGCGAACAGGGTCTGGAAGGTAGGAGTCGAGCGTATCAACAAGTTCAAGAATCTTTTTTGCATACTCGTCATCAACAGACTTTGCTTCAAGAGCCTTGAGGCCAGAACCTCGGATGACTGGGGTGGCCTTGCCGTCGTATTTGTACTTGGTCAAAAGCTCGCGCACTTCCTCCTCAACTAAATCAATCAAGTCTTTATCGTCCACCATATCGCACTTATTCAGGAAAACCACAATCTTGGGCACACCCACCTGGCGAGCCAAGAGAATATGCTCGCGAGTCTGAGGCATTACCCCGTCAGTAGCAGCCACCACAATAATAGCGCCGTCCATTTGAGCGGCACCGGTAATCATGTTCTTGATGTAGTCGGCGTGGCCCGGAGCGTCAATGTGCGCGTAATGGCGCTTGGGTGTCCAGTATTCACTATGGTGAAGAGCTATTGTTATTCCCCTAGCCTTCTCCTCTGGAGCGTTGTCTATACCCTCAATGCCCTCAACNCTAGCNCCNTAGCCCTTATCCTTACTCATGTCCAACACGTGCAAAATACTTGCCGTGAGAGTTGTCTTGCCGTGGTCAACGTGACCGATAGTGCCTACGTTGACGTGGGGCTTAGACCTGTCAAATGTGTCTGCCATACGTTTTTGTTACTGCCTCTTGCTCCGACAGGAGCATTGGAGGACTTACTAAATAATAAAACCAACCCAACTCTCACCCTGCGAGGGCTAGGTGCAAGTATCCTATCAGAGCCCCCCAAAAAAGCAAGGCCCCGTCTTCTCCAATACACAATTATACCCAAATCCTAGGCGTGTCCAACGCAAAAGGAGACCGAAATCTCCCTAGGCGGTGGCAACGTATCATGTCCGTATATGACTATGGATATGGACGACAACCACACAACGAGTGTGGCACAACTCGCCGAACTGGTAAAGTGCAGACTCCCAAGGACGGTCCTTGTCCACTTGCGTGTGTATTGTAATTAGTCTCTACACTCTACTAGTTTTTGTCTTAAATCATCAACCACAAAACCAGAGTAGATTTTCTCATACTGGGTGCGTAAGGGGGTATGTCAGAGGGGAATCCTCTGTATTGTGTATGGTTCTCGCCCCCATCAAATTACGATTACTTCCTACTACTAGCAATGATTGTTTCGGAGACGTTCTTGGGGACGATTTCGTAGGAGCCTGGGTCATGGTAAAAGCATTTGGTTTTATTGGTAATGGTTGTTGACTTCCAATACCTCAATTGTATTCGGGTTTAGGAAAAGGAAACTTGCTCTATACTTTCTGTCTATGCGGAAACTCCAGATGTGCATATGACGAGGTTCCAACAATTCAGTATTCAGACTTGGGTGATGTAAATTATTTTTCAACAATCCTATCTGCTTCCAAAATTTTTTCTCTAGACGATGTGTCCTAAGATAAGTAGTGACATCTAACGGAAGTGGCAATACCTCCATATTTTATTTTTTGAAATGCGATGAGCGTCTTAGACCCTTCTCCAAACTTTGCAAAAATAGTTTATTGTACTTACCTGTTGCCCTGAAGGCGACCATAACCTCTTTAATACTGCGCGTCGGCGGAGGTGAAAAGAAGTCTTCGTTAAGAGACTGTTTAACATACTGGAAGCGGAGCTTGTTGTCCAAAAGCTCCTCATATTCTTTTTTAGATATTGTTACACTGGCCATGTTTCTATATTAACAGACTTCCTCGCCCCCATCAAATTACGATTACTTCCTACTCGCAATAATTGTTTCTGCAACATTCTTTGGCACAATTTCGTATGAGCCTGGGGTCATGGTGAAGGTACCACGACCTTCGGTCATGGAGCGGAGGTTGGTGACATAACCAAACATTTCAGATAAAGGAACTTTGGCGTGAATAACCTTAATCCCGCCGGGACGGTCTTCTATCTCATCAATTTGACCACGCTTGCTTGAGACACTGCCGGTTATATCGCCCATAAACTTCTCTGGAGCAAGAATCTCAACTTTCATTATTGGTTCCAAAATAACAGGGTTAGCGCGTTTACAAGCCTCTTGGAAAGCAAGCGACCCCGCAAGCTTAAAGGCAATCTCGCTTGAGTCAACGTCATGGTACGAACCGAAAGTTAACTCCACCGAAACATTGGTGACGGGGAACCCGGCTTGGATACCTCGACTCATGGCCTCGCGTACACCCTTCTCAACCGCAGGTATATACTCCTGCGGAATGATACCTCCTTTAATGGAGTTGACGAATTCAAAGTTGTCATCACGTTTAACATTCTTGGCCAATTTCTCCCCTTCCACAAGCGCTTCCATTGGACGGACGGTGAGCACGGCGTGCCCATATTGACCACGACCACCAGATTGTTTAATGTGCTTACCTTCGGCTTCGGCTTCGCTTGTTATCGTCTCTTTGTAGGCCACTTGAGGTTTGCCGGAGTTGGCATCAACACCAAATTCGCGCTTCATACGGTCCAACATAATCTCCAAATGCAACTCGCCCATTCCAGAAATAATAGTCTCTAGAGTTTCTTGGTTGGTAGAAGTGCGGAAAGTTGGGTCTTCATCACCAAGCTTCTTCAGAGCCATACCCATTTTTTCTTGGTCAGCTTTAGTTTTTGGCTCAATTTTCATAGACACAACCGGGTCCATGACTTCAATGGGGTCAAGGATAATAGGGTACTCAGGGTCACAGAAGGTATCGCTCGTTTTAACATCCTTGAGGCCCAAAGTGGCGGCAATGTCTCCGGCAAAAACCTTTTTAACATCCTCGCGCTCGTTGGCGTAAAGTCTCACAATACGTCCCACGCGCTCTTTGTTGCCTGTACGAGTATTCAATATGTATGAACCAGCCTCAAGGGTACCTGAATATACGCGAAAAAAGATGAGTTGCCCAACATATGGGTCCGACTGGAGTTTAAAGGCGAGCGCTGAGAAAGGAGCTTCGTCAGAAGCCTCACGAGTAGCATCATTGCCGACCATATCCACGCCCTCAACTGGAGGCACATCCTTAGGCCCGGGTAAGTAGTCAACTACTCCATCAAGCACAAGTTGCACCCCTTTATTCTTAAGAGCCGAACCGCAGAAAACTGGTATGATTTCAAGCTTAAGGCAGGCCCCGCGCAAAATACTTTTAAGTTTTTCGACAGGGATCTCCTTGCCAGCCAAATAATCGTTCATTGCAACCTCATCATTCTCCACAATTTTCTCTACCAACAGAGCGCGATATTTTTTAGCTTCATCAAGATACTGGGCAGGGATCTCCTCATGTCTCAAGTCGATGCCCTTGTCCCCCTCAAAGTAAACGGCCTTCATGGTAAGCAGATCTATAACGCCAGCAAAGTCGCCCTCCATGCCCACAGGAATCTGCATGCGCACCGCCTTAGGTGTAAGTCGCTCGAGGATAGAGGCGTAAGAACGCTCAAAGGATGCACCCGTACGATCGAGCTTATTGATAAAACAAAGTCTGGGTACGTTCTGCTCGTCAGCATATCGCCAATTAGTCTCACTCTGTGGCTCAACTCCAGCCACACCATCAAAGACGACCACCGCGCCATCTAACACGCGCAAACTTCGCTTAACCTCAATAGTAAAATCGATGTGTCCCGGGGTGTCAATAATGTTGAACTGGTGTTTACTGTCAGCAAAGGAAGCTAAGCTTCCGGACCCCTCCCGAAGCTTAGCTTCCGTTACCTTATACGTAGGCTTCCAAAAGCAGGTAATAGCCGCGGCAGTGATGGTAATGCCACGCTCTCGCTCCTGCTCCATCCAGTCTGTAACCGTATCTCCCTCGTGCACTTCCCCAATTTTATGCGATTCACCTGTGTAAAAAAGAATACGTTCAGACACCGTGGTCTTGCCCGCGTCAATATGCGCAATAATGCCGAAGTTCCGTGTCTTCTCGAGTGGGTAAGCTCTGTCGGACATAATGACTAATTTCTAATTCCCAATTACTAATGAAATGTCTAAACAAATAAAGTGGCCAAGCCACGCGCACAATATACTTTATTTAGCTGATATTCGCAAGGGTTAAAAATATTCCAAACTTTACAACAACTCACCCTGTGCGTTAACCGGCACAAAGCAGGAGCCCATTAGGCGAAATCTCTTGAATTTTTCTTGATATTTGTTTATTGCATTCTGCGCAAGTTCATCTAGGTTAACGTTAGAATTTCCAGAAATATCCGCCAGCGCGACCTCAAATAGAATCTCGCCCTCGTGTGTATCGGGAAACTTTTTCCACATTACTGCTCCATTTTCATGACTCACTGTCCAATTTTCATTCATAAAATTATGATAATGTATTTAGACAAACCCACAAAATAACCTATTCTTCAACAGACCCGTACAGACAAAAATATAGACAAATTAGACCAAATATCACTAAAACAATCATTGCCCCCCATTCTACCAAAACCCACCCCAAAAGTCAGATTTCCATCCGCGCCACAACTAACTCCATTCAGGGGCAAATCCACTTTTTACTACGCTTGACCCCTTGCTGGGTTTGCAGGACAATAAACTTATGACAATAACGGTTTGCGACAGATGTGCTAAAAAACTAGATAGTGGCAATCATGTTACGGTCGGAAACAAAGGCCTGTTTAGGACATATTCTTTGTGTAATTCGTGTGGCAAAACTGTCTTATCTTTAATCAAAAAGCTAGACAACAAAAAATTAGACCCTAAGGCAAATCTAAACAGGTAACCTAGGCTTGAGAGTTCAAGAGTAGGCTAATTTTAGCTTTAAGCTCTGGCACATCCTTATCTACCACAACCCAAACCATATCGGCGTTTATTCCGGAGTATTCGTGAATTAACTTATTTCGCATTGCAGCGATCATTCGCCACGGAATAGTTGGGTGCTGAATGCGGAAATCTTCAGGAATATTTTTGACGGCTTCACCAATGACTTGAAGACAACGAATGACAGCGTCTTTTGTTTTGAGATCTTCGTCAAAATCATTAATTGTCATGTTGCGAGTATATTGCTCAATTCTATCCAAACTCTCTGCAATATCTCGCAGATAAACAGTTATGTGCTTATTACTTTCTTTCATATCAACGCCACAGCATCCTTCAAGATATAGGGGCGGAGATCCGGTTTTATAGTACTGTATTCTACGAGGTCAACCTTTTTGTCCAAAGTATCTTCAAGCTCAAGTTCTAAATCTATAAAATCAAAAAGGCTTTTGCCCTTAGGCAATTCAACTAAAATATCCACATCACTCTCGGGTTTTGACTCTCCCCTGGCATACGAGCCAAAAAGAGCGGCGCGAGTCGCTCCCCCTTTCTGCAATATGGGTATTACGATTCTTTTCAGATCCCCGATGTCCATGCGAAGACTATAACACAAAACATGTCCCAAGGTGAGACCTCCCACGATGGAGGACTCACCTTGGGACACTACCAAGCAAAATGGGCGAAGGCTTTGTTGGATTCGGCCATTTTGTGCACGTTCTCGCGCTTCCTTACGGCTTCGCCTTCTTTTTTGGCGGCCGCCATAATTTCCTCGGCTAATTTAATATGCATAGGTTTGCCCTTCTTGGCAAGAGCCGCGTTGACAATCCAGTTCATACCCAGAAAGGCTTTGCGCTCCTCACGCACCTCGCGAGG
>C687J35174_10000960_pt1 | contig 42231 bp, 40 predicted proteins | sample RifCSPhighO2_01_FD_35174 | JGI IMG/M metagenome (IMG submission 35174) | reverse complement strand
GGTGAGCGCCGAGTCCGCGAGGCGCGATCAGTCATTGTTCGTCTCGTAAAAAGTTCGTGCAAAGGTTAGAATATCCTCATTCGGCGTTAAGAAAAAGTGAACTGTTTCACTTTTTTAGAAGAATGAAAGCGCAGTGATATTTAACTAGCAAGTGAAATCACGAGCTGGGGTCGCGAGTACTTACATGTTTTACGAATGCGTGAAGTAAAATATTTAGTAACTTGTGACCATGTAAATTAAGCGCGCGAAGCGTTCCATAGACGGAACACAAAACGAAACTTGATGTTGTATAATTAACTGAATTATAAAACTTAATTAAATTATCATGTCAGATATAAATATTTTTCCGGTTATAGCGGCAACGATTATTAGTTTTATTGTCGGGTCGGTTTGGCACGGACCACTTTTTGGAAAGCAGTGGATGGCGCTTTCTGGCTTTACCGAAGACAGAATGAAAAAAATGCCATTAAGCGCATCACAAGCAATGGTGTTAGGTTTTATCAGCACACTTGTATTGGGATATGTAATATCTTATTTTGTTCATGCGCTAGGTGTTATAGCCATATCTGGGGCGCTAATTTTGGGTCTCTGGGTGTGGGTCGGCTTTATATTGACAACGCTTGCCAACACAGTTTTGTGGGAAGGAAGGCCACCAAAATTGTTTGTATTTAATTTAGCTTATGCGCTAATAAATATTTGGATAATGACCGTCGTTCTTACCCTCTGGCAATAACAAGTATTTTTTGGTAAAACACTTGGAAACATGCGCGCATAGCTCAGTGGTAGAGCGTCACATTGACATTGTGAAGGCCCGAGGTTCGATCCCTCGTGCGCGCACCGTCTTATGAAAATATTATCTATTGAAACCTCCTGCGACGAGACAGCAATAAGTATTATTGATGTCCAAACAAAAAAGAAAGTGGTTATCTTTGAAGTATTGGGTAATGTTCTGTTGTCACAAGCAAAACTACACGCTAAATATGGCGGAATCTTTCCCATGATGGCCAAACGAGAACATTCAAAAGCACTGATTCCCCTATTGGTTGAGGTTTTAGGAGAAGCGGGAATGTTGAAAAAGAAAAATTCAACCATTGGGAAAAAAGAAAAATCTCACCTTGGAAAAATACTAGCCCGCGAACCGAAACTTTTGGAAAAATTCTTAAAATTTATACCAATAATAGAAAAATTAGAAATTGACCGTATTGCCGTAACTTCTGGGCCCGGATTAGAACCGGCTCTTTGGGTAGGTATAAATTTTGCTTTGGCACTCTCATATATATGGAGAATTCCAATTATTCCAATCAATCACATGGAAGGGCATATTTTTGCATCAATGATGCAAAAATATGAAAAATTACAAGTTACAAGTTACGAGTTACAAATCCCAAAATTTCCAATTCTTGCTCTTTTGATCTCCGGTGGACACACCGAACTTGTCCTTGCTAAAAAATTTGGTAATTACAAAGTAATAGGCGCCACACGCGACGACGCCGTAGGCGAAGCATTTGATAAAGTAGCCAGAATGCTAGGACTTACATATCCCGGCGGACCCGAAATTTCTCGTTTGGCTAAAACTGGAAAAATTAATTCCTTGGTAGTACTTCCTCGCCCTATGATTACTTCAAAAGATTTTGATTTTTCTTTTTCAGGGCTAAAAACTGCTGTTCTTTATTTAATTAAGAAAATCGGCAGACTAACACCACAAAAAAAGGCCGACATTGCCAGAGAATTTGAAAATGCGGTTACGGAAGTTTTAATATATAAAACTTTTGGCGCGTTAAAAAAAAATAAAGCCAAAACACTTCTATTGGGAGGTGGTGTTTCTGCCAATGAAAAAATCCGCAAAGAATTTAGGCAAGAAATTAAAAAAAATTATTCAAAAGTAAAACTTTATTTACCGGAAAGTACTCTCACCACCGATAATGCTTTAATGATTGCTGTAACGGCATATTTCAAAAAAATACCCAAAACAAAATTGCCGCCACTAATAAAAGCTGACGGCAACCTAGGTTTCTGATCTCAATATGAATTCAATATAGTCTCCAAGCATGGAGTCTTTCATGCAATTTTTTTTGAATTCCTCCCAGACTTTAGGGTCTCCTTGTATTAGATTCATTAAAAGAAGGCGATGTGCCATGTAAACCCTGAGGTCTTTTGATAGACGGTGTTTATTAAGATTTCCCATGATACTCCACAGGGCTTCTTCACGTTCAGTTTCCCAACGCTTATGTTCTCGGGCGGCAACCCTACTTCCCACTAAGTCGCCGAGACGCAGAAACATGAAATCTTCAAACGTCTGAAGAATTTCTTTAATGAGAGCTACCCCAGGATGAATGTGTTCGGCTTCAAACGACATAGTAAACGGCCCCATGTGGGGCAAATTTTTTCCCATTTGGAACCTCCCCCAAAAGTGATGGTGAATGAGCTACTGGCAATAACTATGCGACAAAACAGTTTATATTTCAATAGGTAGAAAAAAGCCATATTTTATAGTAATATTTGATTATTGTGGACGACCCCAAAAGAAATTTTTAGAATAATCATGCTGTAAATTAGAGTTTAAAAAACTTATATAAATCATGAACAAAAAGATTGAAGGTAAAATTTCCAACGGGGCAAGAAAACTCTTAAAACCGTACGACCCGAAAACAGGCGAGAAAAAAGTATATGAAACTTGGGAAAAAAGCGGATTTTTTAACCCTGACAACCTCCCTAGAAGACACAAAAAACCATTTACTATTGTAATGCCCCCGCCAAATGTTACTGGGGTGCTTCACATGGGGCACGCGCTTATGCTTACATTGGAGGATATTATGATTCGCTATAAACGAATGCGCGGGTATAAAACTCTTTGGCTTCCCGGAACCGATCATGCTGCCATTGCTACACAATCAAAAGTTGAAAAAGATATTTATAAAAATGAGAAAAAAACGAGACATGACTTGGGCCGAGAAAAATTTCTGTCGCGAGTAGAAAAATTCGCCAAAGCAAGCCACGATACTATCGTAGAACAAATAAAAGTAATGGGGGCATCTTGCGATTGGTCTCGTGAGGCATTTACGCTCGATGAAAAACGTAACCGCGCCGTAAATGAAATGTTCAAGCGTATGCATAGCGATGGCCTTATTTATCGTGGGCATAGAATTGTCAATTGGGACCCGAAAGGCCAGACCACAATATCCGACGACGAGGTGGTCTACGAAGACCGCATGGCAATTCTCTATACATTCCGCTATTCCAAAGACTTTCCTATCGCGATAGCAACTACGCGCCCTGAAACAAAAGTTGGCGATGTTGCTGTAGCCGTTCATCCAAACGATGTGCGATATAAAAAATATGTCGGTAAAGAATATGATTTAGAGTTTTGTGGCGTCCCCCTTCATATCAAAATTGTTGCCGATGGCTCCGTGGAACAAGAGTTCGGAACAGGGGCCGTTGGCATTACTCCCGCCCATAGCATGACTGACTGGGAAATTGCGCTTCGCCATTCCCTGCCAACTAACCGACAGGTTATTAATGAATACGCGCGGATGACTGTTGGTGGTAACAATTTTCTAAATAAAAAAACGACCGAGGCGCGCGAAAAAATTGTAAGGTGGCTTAAAGAAGAAAAATTACTTTCCGAAGAAAAAGAAATCCCTCAAAGGGTGGCAACGGCTGAACGAACCGGCGGAATCGTGGAGCCCTTACCAAAGCTTCAGTGGTTTGTGGCGGTGGATAAAGAAATTCCTGGACGAGGCGAGACGCTTAAGCAAATAATGCGAAAACCAGTGGCGGCGGGTGAAATTAATATAATCCCCGAACACCTGTCCAAAACATATTTTCACTGGATAGATAATTTACGCGACTGGTGTATTTCGCGACAAATCTGGTACGGGCATAGAATTCCGGTTTGGTATAAAAAAACAAAACTTGGCAAACCATTGTCTGACGGATTACTGTCTCCACAAATATATATTGGAGTTAATCCCCCTAAAGACCCAGGTTGGGAACAAGACCCCGATACCCTTGATACTTGGTTTTCATCGGGACTGTGGACTTTTTCTACCCTTGGCTGGCCGGAAAAAACAAAAGATTTAGAAATTTACCACCCAACGGATATTTTGGAAACCGGCTATGAAATTCTCTTTTTTTGGGTCGCCCGCATGATACTTTCGAGCGGTTACGCTCTTAGGCAAATCCCATTCCGCACGGTCTATCTTCATGGGACAATCCGCGACCAAAAGGGCCGTAAAATGTCTAAATCGCTCGATAACGGTATTGACCCGATTGATGTGGCAGAAAAGTATGGCGCGGATGCTGGACGCATGGCACTAGTTATTGGCAACACGCCAGGAACCGACGCTAAAATCTGGGAAGATAAAATCCGGGGGTACAAACATTTTACCAATAAGCTTTGGAATGTGGCGCGTTTCGTGCTGGAAAATACAAAAAATATCGGTAGTAAAAAAATAGCAGTATCTAAAGAAGACACAAAAATTAAAAAAGAGTTAATGACCCTTCTTAAAGAAGTAACTGATGATATGGAAGAATGTAGATTTTATTTGGCTGGAGAAAAGCTTTACCATTACCTTTGGCACACTTTCGCTGATAAAATTTTGGAAGAATCAAAAATTATATTTCAAAATAAGAACGAAAAAGAAAAATTATCTCGCAGGCAAGTTCTGTATGAAATGTTTTTGCTACAATTAAAAGCACTTCACCCCTTTATCCCTTTTGTTACTGAAGCGATTTGGACGCTTCTGCCAAAAGAAAAAAGATTGCTTATGATTGAAGAGTGGCCCGTATAATATGGATCCCGTTAGAAGTAACATGGTTGATAAATTATACCTAATACAAAAAAACATTTTTTACATTATACTTAAAATATTCACTATAATGAGCGGAATCGCTAAAAACCGTATAAAAAAAATATGATTAATAGAGAAATTGTGAGGTTAAATAATTTTAAAATTTTATTATTAAATAGCGTTTCCTACTTCTAACGGGATGGAATTTAATCCGCAAACTATTTTCATTGCGTTAACCGGAGGAATATTACCCGCGCTCCTTTGGCTTTGGTTTTGGTTAAAAGAAGATTTGCACCCAGAACCACGCGGGCTACTTATATTTTCGTTTTTAGCGGGTATGTGCGCAGTGATTATCGTCCTCCCAATTGAAAAATTTTTCTATACACGAATGCAGGATGGTATTTGGTTAATCACCGCCTGGTCCGCAACCGAAGAAATCACTAAATATTTTGCGGCTTATTTTATCGCCTTTAAAACACGATTTCTGGATGAGCCGATGGACTATGTAATTTATATGATTACGGTAGCGCTTGGATTCGCCGCCCTCGAAAATACGCTTTTCCTAATTAGCACAATAGAAAAAAGCGGTTTAGCGGAAGGGCTAGCCACGCAAAATTTACGCTTTATAGGAGCATCTTTGCTCCATGTCATCGGTAGCGCCTCAATCGGTATAGCAATGGCCCTTTCATACTATAGGGGGTGGTTTATGAAGAAAACCTATCTTCTGTTTGGACTAGCAAGCGCTATTGTATTGCATGCGCTATTTAATTTCTTTATAATCAAAGGGAGTGGCGATAACATTTTTACGGTATTCGGATTCGTTTGGGTAATCGCCGTTTTGTTTCTCCTAATTTTTGAAAAAATTAAAAGAATGGGCATCGCCTATTAAAAACATATGATAAAAAAACCGTCTTTTTTTGAACGCCTCGCAGGGAATATAACTCTCGGTAATGACGATAGGGATGACGACAAAGAAATTCGCGATTTGCCAATTAAGCGTGATGGAAACGGAAAAGCAACCAAGGGTGATTGGGGGGAAGATGCGGAGGAAGAGGGTCAACTTGCTGTTGATGTTTACCAAGACCCGGAAGAAATAATTATTGAGGCAATGATAGCTGGAGTAAAGCCGGATGATTTAAACGTATCAATAACAAGGGATATGGTTACTATCAAGGGGCGTAGGCAGGAAATAAACACTATTGCCGAAGAAAATTATTTTTATAAAGAACTATATTGGGGTTCATTTTCTCGTACGATTCTTCTCCCCCATGAAATAGATATTGAGAATGCTGAAGCATCTGAAAAGCACGGGCTCCTGACCCTCAAACTCCCAAAAATAGACAAAGGAAGGCAAGCAAAATTAAAAGTAAGGTCTATGTAATTAAAAATCCACCCGCAAAGCGGGGGATTTTTAATTAGATTCCTTACTTTTAATTTCTATATATTGCTATTCACATATTTCTCTACATAATCTTAACGCCTCCTCCTGTGAGCCACTATCTTGGTAATTTGTGCTGATAAACGGCCCTGAGACACTGCACCCGCCTGTTTGTATTAATTCACATTTGTTTTTAGTTTGATTAAATTCGACTCCATATAGTATTGCCATACATTGACCCTTTCCTTCTACTTTCTCAATACACCTGCTGTCAGACGACAACCTAGTATTTTCCTCACTGATACCCTTGGATTCAGCGTCAATTCTCTGATATGGATTATTGGACTCTTCGTCCTTTGGTTGTTTAGATATATACGACAAAAAACTTATTGAAACCAACAACAATGTTATAAAAATTACAGTTTTTTTCATGGTGCTTGGGGGCGGAGTCGAACCGCCGACCCTTTGCTCTTCAGGCAAATGCTCTAACCAACTGAGCTACCCAAGCATATTGAAACTTTATCTAATCAGGAAAACTTGTAACCCCTATGAATTCTTGTCTAGCCCAAACAGCTACCCAAGCATTTTTTACTGTTGAAATTTTTGCAATAACGAGTTTATTGTTTGTGAATCAGGCAAAGAACTCGCAGTCTTTTGAACTTTATCAACACCACTTACTAACCCTTGATATGTCCCTATTAATTGTTCCAAGGGCCCCTGAAGATAATAAAAAACGCCCAGAGAAAGTCCAATTATTATGAGCCAATAAAAAGCCCTGAATATCCTGCCCCATCTTTGGGTACTGCGCATCTTTCGTAAAAGCTCATTCGTTTCTTTAGAAAGCTCCAGATTCTGCTTTATAAGCTCCTTTAATTCTCCATCCATGACGATTATCCTAACACGAAAAATACACCGCTCAAAACTACAAATACACTCGATTTAGTGTGTCCCCGGGCCGAATCGAACGGCCATCAGCGGCTTAGGGGTCCACTGTTCTATCTTCACCCGCCTAAGTTTTTCTCCATAACAATCTCCCCGAAGGGAATCGAACCCCCATTTTCGCCTTAGGACGGCGCTGCTCTATCCATTGAGCTACGGGGAGAAAAATTTTAGCGGGCAAGTTGAACTACGAGGGCTAGAACAAAACCTCTTACAAGAGAGGGTTTGTTAATACTATAATATGATGCGAGTAAAATATTACAAACCAAGAAGTTCCGTTAGTTTCGCCCTATCAAATCCAACAACCATTTCGTTGTCAATAAAAACTACAGGAACCCCCATCTGCCCGCTTTTTTCAATCATTTCTTTGCGTTTTTCCAGGTCGGTGGCAACATTGTACTCTTGATACTGTATATTATTTTCCTTAAAAAAATCCTTACTTGCTTTACAGTACATGCAGGTTGGTGTTGTGTAAATTGAAATTTGCTTCATAAAATTTTTATTATTTAATATTTTCTGATTATAACATAATCGGTGCGAGATGCGAGAATCGAATACCACAAGGGCACTTCTTATTTTCTAACTCACTATGTTCGTAAGGAAACAATGTCGCTCGTGTTCGATGCTTGGGAAATGAAAGGGTTCGGGGAAGCCTTTCATCGGTTTTATTTTGTGTGCGGGATACGAGAATCGAACTCGTGTCTCAACCTTGGGAAGGTCGCATTCTACCACTAAACCAATCCCGCACACAAAATAAAACCGTTTTTACCACTAAACTAATCTCGCGTGATTTTCTAACAGGGCAAGCTTATTTAAAAAGATTCAAGAATTGATTTAAAAATCCAGACAACCCTCCGGCGCCAGCCCCCATATCGCCGACCTCCTCTTTTTGATCAACAACCACAACCACCCCTTCTCCCTCTTTGGCAACTTTGAATTTTTCCCTTATTGCCTCCTCTACCCCCTTATCGGTTTTAAGCGCCGATACTCTGGCCTCCAGGTTATTTTGCTTCATACCAAGGGCTTCCCTTTCTTTTTCAAGCAAAAAAACGGTGTCTTTGGCATTACTATTCTTTTGCCAAAGAGAATAGGTGGCGCGTGAAAGAAATACGAGCGCAATCAAAAGAATAATCAATAAAACGGGCGAATAAAGAATCTTCCTTATTTCCTTGCGGGCTTGAAATTCAACCATTTTCTGTTATTATATATGAAAATTTAATCATTCCACAACGCTATGCTTTTTGACCCAAAAAACAATAAGAAAATAAAAATGATATGGGGAATAATTGGTATTTTAGTAATCATTAGCATGATTCTTCTTTATTCACCGGTAGCTTTTTAGCCCTTAACCCCCAGCCCCGCATCGCTTCGCTCTGACTACGGGGCGAGAGGTGTTGTATCTGATGTGTATTTCTCTGTAAAACCTATTGGGGGAATATAGATTTACACAATCAACCTCTGACCATTTTCAGAAATACTTCGTGGGGTATGTGAACCTTGCCTTCGGCGCGCATTCTTTTTTTACCTTTCTTTTGTTTCTCTCGAAGTTTCATTTTTCGCGTAATATCTCCACCATAAAGATACCCAGTAACATCTTTCCTCAAGGCTTTAAGCGAGCGTGAGGAAAGAATCCGCCCCAGGGCGCGCCCTTGAATTTTCACTAAAAAAAGCTGTCTTGGTAAAACATTGGCTAATTTTTCCACGCTGGCTTCGGCTTCTTCCTGTACCCGCGCCTTTGAAATTACTTTTGCAAATGCTGGTATCGGTTCACCGGCAACCAAAACATCAAGTCGTGCTACTTCTGCATCACGCATCCCTTCAAACTCATAAGATAACGACGCAAAACCAGAAGAAAAGCTTTTAATTTCATCAAAAAAATTTCTCATCAGCTCCCGAAGAGGCATAAGTGCCGTAACCGCCATACGCTTTTCACTAAAATTTTCTGTCTCACCTATTTCTGCCTCGTGTTCAAAGAGAAGTTGCAAAGTTGCGCTTAAATATTCTGGTGGAGTAATAATTTTCAGTTTCACCCACGGCTCCCGCGCTTTGAGATATGTTCTATGGTCTGGGAAAAGAGTTGGGGAATATATCATTTCTTTTTTACCGAGAGCAAACTCTATTTCATAATTAATTGAAGGGGTTGTAACGATAAGAATAATTCCAGACTCTCTTTTTAATCGTTCAGTTACAATTTCAAGGTGAAGCATTCCTAAAAATCCAGTTCTAAAACCGCGGCCAAGTACCCCCGAAGACTCTTCTTCAAAGGAGAGGGAAGAATCTGAAAGTCGAAGTTTTTCAAGTCCACTACGAAGTTGTGGAAAGTCATCCTGACTTTCTGGGTAAAGGGATGCCCATACCACAGGACGAGGATTCTGATAGCCAGGAAGGGCCGGAAGGGGCTTTTTTGCGAGCGTAATAGTATCGCCGACGGAAGCGATACCTGGCTTTTTGATTCCCGTCACAATATAACCAATCTCCCCTGCCGTTAAATTTTCTTTTTCTTTTTTATCCGGATTGAATACTCCTAAAGAAAGCCCCGTGCATTTCTCCCCTGCCACTACAAATTTTATCTCTGCCCCGCGCTTAAGTTCACCTTCTAAAACACGAACATAAACAATAACTCCTTGGTGGTTAGAATACTCAAAATCAAAAACAAGCCCGCGAAAACTTTGCGAATTTTGAAATTCTTCTTTGGGCGGTGGAATTCTTTTTATAATCGCCTCTAAAAGTTTTGGAACACCCTCTCCGGTTCGACCAGAAACCATTAGTACCTCATCTTCGTCTATTGAAAGAAGTTTTGCCAATTCTTCTCGAGTCCCGGCGATGTCTGCGATTGGTGAATCAATTTTACTCACTACTGGAATTATTGTTAGACCGGAATCTTGCGCCATTCTAAGTGTGGTTAGGGTTTGCGCTTGAACCCCCTGCGTGGCATCAACCAAAAGAATTGAACCCTCCACGGCCTTTAGGGCGCGCGAAACCTCATAAGAAAAATCAATGTGGCCTGGTGTGTCTATAAGGTTCAAAACATAGGGCTCGTCGCTGTGAGTGTAATTCATGCGAACGGGGGTCATTTTTATGGTAATACCGCGCTCCCGCTCTAAATCCATCTTATCTAACACCTGATCGCGCATTTTGCGCTTTTCAATAGTGTTCGTCAGCTCCAAGAGTCGATCAGCCAAAGTAGACTTCCCGTGGTCAATGTGGGCGATAATGCTGAAATTGCGGATATGTCTAAGATCCATGTTGGATTAGTGGTCTATGCCTGCCCTGTAGCCAGCGCGGAGCGCTATGGTACTGGGGTGGGCTATAATTGAAAAATTTCTTATATGCTTTAAATCCATGAACAGGGCTTATTCTATCACATATTCTGTACTATTGACTTTTTATATTTTTTATGATTCAATTTAAAGAGCAGTCCTTACGAACCAGGAGGTTGCATGAAAACCGAAACTAAAGAAGCATTCGCACAACTGGGGCGGCTCTTAGGGGAAACCACCTCGTACTATTGGTACAAACTCATCTCCCCATTGGGATTCGGCCCTTTCGCAAAAGGAAATAGACAGCAAATTCGCTTCATTCGGCGAAACGGCTATCTCGAGGTCGATACCAGAACGAAAACGAACCAGAAAAAATAACATCCCGCCTTGATAAAAATCTGCTTCGGCGGGTTTTTGTTTTATAGTATCTCCTGTTCCGGAGCAATGGCTCTTGTTTTCCAGAATTTGTGCTTGAGAGAGGAGTGGATTTCCGTGAGTTCGTGGCTACCCAAAAGTTTAAGCAAAATAGTTCCTACAATAAGACCTATTATTCCGGAGAAAAATCCTTGGGCAAAAATACCCCAAAAAGTATTAATGTCAAAAATCTTGTCAAAGACTCCCAAGAATTGATAGGCGGTAAAACCCATCAAAAAAGATGCGGAAAAACTTTGAAAAAAAGTCCTAGAAAGAGAGCCGTATAATCCCTTGGCGAAATCTTTTTCAAAAATACGAAATAGAAGAAAAATATTTGCAAGCGTTCCTATGGAGTACGCAAGTGGAAGTGCGAGCACCTCTGTACCGGGCACATCAGCCACGCGAAGGAGGTTTTCTATGAAATAACGAAATTCCGGAGCTTTACGGATAAGGCTAACAAGCCCGAAAGATAGAACAATAATCAAACCATAAGAAAAAAGGTTTACATAGAGTGGTCGCTTGGTATCTCCGGCCGCGTAATACCCACGAACAAAAAGAGGTAAAAGATTCTGGGCGAGAAGTGACATGGCAAATACGGCAAGCATGGCGGCAGTTAGGCGCGTGTCTGTCCAGGAAAATTCTCCCGAGCCTAAAAGTACGCGCACAATTTGCGCTCGAAGCACTATAAAAAGAAAGGTTATTGGTAATGACCAAAAAATAATTGTGCGCGCGGCAGATTCAATTTCTCGGGCAAATCCTATGCGGTCCCCAATAGAGAAAAAACGAACCATGGATGGAAAAGCGGCAACTGAATAGCTAATTCCTATAATAACAATTGGCACCGATTGTAAATTGTAAGAAAAATTAAAAACTGAAACCGAGCCTTCTTCAAGTAACGAAGCTATGGCAATTATTACAATGAGTGAAAATTGATTTAAGGAAAGTGTTATTGTTCGCGGTAGTGATATAAAAATAATCTTTTTAATAGCTTTCCAATTTATATCTAATGAAAATGAAGGAAGAAATTTGTGTGACAAAAGAATTGGGATTTGAATAGCAAAATGAAATATTGCGCCTAACACCACCCCATAAGCAAGACCAGAAATTCCAAATAATGGATAAAGAAAAAGAATTCCTATTATAATACCGATGTTATAGAACACCGGTGAAAGCGCGTAAACAAAAAACTTTCTAAGGGTTTGGGTGACACTCCCAACAAGATTGGAAATTCCTATTAAAATCGGAGATAGAAGCAAAATCCTGCTTAATAAAATAAGTTCATCCATTGCCACTTCATCAAAACCTGGGGCGATAAATGGGACGATGACTGGAATGAGGAAAAAAAGTACAATACTCACCACAATCATTACGGCAAAAAATATTGTAAACACATCGTCAATAAATTTGCGAGATTCTTCATTTCCTTCACGACTATCCCCCATCTTTTCTATCAGAAGGGGGATTAGAACGGTTACAGAAACAAATGATGCTAGCGACACATAAAGAAAGTCGGGGATACGGAATGCGGTATAGTACACATCAAGGGTCGCGGAAGCACCGAAAAAGTGCGCAAAAAGACGGTCGCGCACAATGGCGAGCACTTGAGATAAGATGGCGAACGACGAAAGAAGCAACGCCGCATCGTTTAAGTTATGCCACTCTTTTCCTAAAAATGCGACAATTCTGGAGCCCATACTGTTTGAAACTTTCTTAGATTAGGAAAGGTAGTTTTCCAGGTACTATTGTTCTTCGCTTATTGGGGGTTTGGGCCTTGCCTCTGGTTTATTATTTGGAGGAGGAACATTGGCAAACGGCGCGCGACCAGCTCTTAGGTTAATAATAATGTTTTTTACCTCCTGGTTATCTGGATTGGTTGATTGAACTCCCTCAAACTGCCCAATGGCATCATCAATTCTTCCGACTTTTTGATACGAAAGACCCAAGAAGTATTTGGCATTGGCATAATTTGGGCTTAATCCAACCGCTCGCTCAAGAGCGGTTATGGTTCCGGCATAGTCACTATTATTGTATTTAAGGAGACCAAGTTGGAAAAAGACGGTAATGTCGTTTGGCGCGAGCGCCGCAACATCTTCCGTCCTCTTAATTGCCTCGCGAATATTACCATCGCGTGCTTCAATTTGGGAAAGGAAAAATACTGCTTCAGTATAATTTTGTTTTTGAGCAAGGGCTTTGTTTATATAAGCTCTTCCCTCTTTATTATTTCCATTTGCTATTTCAAGGCGAGCATCGCCCAAAAGAATTGCTGGGCTTTGAGGGTTAAGGACAAGCGCCCTCTCGTAAGAATCTTTAGCCGCTTCATACGCGCCGGTAATACTAAGGGGTACTATTGCTTCGTAAACACGCCCTAGTGATACAAAGTTTGTATAGTTAGTTTTATCTATTTCAGTTGCCTTTTTGGCGCTATCAATCGCTTGCCCCAATACTGTCTGAAACTGCTCCCGAAGCGTATCTTGCGGTAAGTTTGTTTGTTTAACTAAATTATTAAGTTTTATAAGATTTAATTCTGACAGGGCGCGGTAATAAATATCTTCACCAGAAAAATTGATAGCTTTTCCTAAATATGTTTCTGTTTTTTCTATATTTCCTTCAGTATTAAGAGCGAAGAGACTTTTTTGAAAATAGTTGAGTGACACAAATTTTTGTAAAAACAAATAACCAAGAAAAATTGATGAGATAATTAGAAATATAAGTACCAACACGGAAATAAATCCGAGTTTAGGGTCTCCCAATAATCTGACTTCGTAACGCCCTATCATATTTTCATTAGACATTGTTGCAATCATGATTCCAGCAATAAGGAACGCCAAAACATATAAAGATGTGCTAGGTATATAAAATATTACGAAAGAAAAAAGATATCCAGCGAGAACAAAAGAAGAGACTATTAAATATCGCGAAAGACGGTTAAGGGAAAAATTAAACATCGCCTTAAATCCTACAAAAAAGAAAAGACCTAAAAATATGACCCAAGAAAGTAAGCCTAGAATTCCTCCCGTAACAAGTGTAGTTGGGACAATTCCGAACCCAACTGTAAAGTCGGTATTCCAGAAAAGCGTGTCATTTATTCCCGCGGGCTTATGCGTCAACCACTCACTAGTAAAACGATTTGGCCCAGAGCCAAAAAAGGGGCTCCCTTTAAAAGTTTTTTGAGCAACATCAAACGTCGCGGAAAGCGATGGCCTAACCTCAAACTGCGAGATATTAAATTTATTGGCAAGTGTTGCCCCTAAAGATGAAGAAGTGAGAAATAATAGGATTGAGAGAACTACTACAATTAGTGGAGCAACCGGTAATTTTACTTGTTTGAGAGAAATTGACGGGGAGGGTTGAGGGGGGGGCTCTGCGCGGTTAGCGTATACGCCGTACACAACAAGAATAAGCGATACCACCCCAATTATTATCCAAGCAAGAGAAAAATTAATAAGAACAAGAAAGAACAGGGAAACGGCCGAGAGCGCGTAAAGAAGAAAATTAAGTGCTCGGCCGAACGTTAAAATTTCAATGGTCATCATAGAAAGAATAAGTATCGCCCCAAAGAAAATAGAAAGGTCGTTCCATTTGCCCACAAGATTAGAGACTTGGCTCTCAAAAATATTAAAGGTCATTATATCTCCCGTCCCCAAAAGACGCACTAATTGGTATATAGCAACAACGATGCCAGAAAGGAGGAGCCCGCCATAAAAATAAAAGGCTCTTTCGCGCGACTGAAAAAATATTGATGACAGAAAAAGAAGAATCAAAACCACCACAGTAAAGGCAAATGTTGTTATTTCAAATCCCTGCCCGATTAAAGAAACACGAGGAGCTAATGAAACAACTGACGCAATAAGAGCAGAAAATCCCACAAGCACTCCGCCAGTAAAAATAATACTTTTAGAAAATGAAAATACTCCATCAACTAAGCGTCCCAAAAGCCAAAGTGAGAAAGAAAGAAGAACCGCTACTGAAACTAATATTCCCTTACTTGCGTCAAGAGGTATTCCATCAATCGGCAAGAAAAAAATGGGAAGCAACACTCCCATAATAAAAATTGCCCCGAATGAAATTTTGTCTAATATTGCGTATCTATTGGTCCCTTCCATAAAAATATTAATGTATTAGTTTGTTGGGTAATAAAAGAATTATATAAAAATTATCATAACGTATGACAATGTTTGAGAATTGCGTCAGTTGGAAGTAATGAAATCAAGATTTCATTCTCCCTCGCTAGCAATTATAAGATATATGCAACTGGGGTGCAATGAAAAAATCCCCCGTGAGATAAGCCGATTTATAGCCGAGAATAAGACATAACTAAAAATAAATTTATAGTTAGACGCTATAATACCCGATCAGACTATCTCATGGGGGATTTTTTCATTAAATTCTATAGGTTTGTACCTATAAGCCGAATTCTGTACCGATTTTGCCCACCAGAGGTGGTGCAAAATCGAGTACCTCGCTGGAACGTTAGTGAAGGCGGGTCCGCCTCCGCCCTGCTTCGGCGAGACGCTCAATTTTGTAGTCACCTGTGGTGAACAAAATTGGCGATAGTTATTTATCTGGGCCAAGAATTACTCCGTGGCTCAAGCGGCACTTCCGTCTTACGACGGACACGGCCTTGCATTTGGGTAAGGATTTTGCCGTTTCACCCCCGTATTTCTACGGGATTCCTCCACGTGGGAGGTCTAGCCTTTCGGCATCAACGTCACTGATCGCACCTCTGTCCTTGCGGACGACGGGCGTTACCCGCTACCTTGCTCCCAGCCGCCAAAAGGTTAGGCGGGGAAATGTTCGGACTTTCCTCCCAGCACTTATTTTAGGATTTTTATATTTAAATAAAAAACTATTTCTAATCTATCCTAAAATAAGTGTTGGGCAACCATCCGGTACAAACCATCAATAATATACAATAATTAATCTTTTTAGTAAAGAGTTTTAGAAAGAAATTTTTCCATCAATTCCTAATGAGTTGAATAGACATACTCAAACACGGCGCGGGCTACTGTCTCTAAACTTTTAGCGCTACATTTGTCGAGCGTATCGCCAGTTGTATGATATGGCGGATATTCAAAATCTATCAACAAGAAACTCGGAATCCCAGCTTGATTGAGTGGGGTATGATCGTCTTGAATGCTTTGTTTGACTTTATCTTGAAAAATTTGATTATCCACCTTTTTCGCAATATTCCAAAACGAATCTACTTGAGCTCGGGCATTTTGTACAGATGACTGCTCTTTGTAAATTCTCAAATCTTTATCGCATACCATATCAATAACAAGCGCGGATACTGGCTTCTTACTTCCATAGAGCTCACTTAAACGCTCGGCAAAATATCCAGAACCGAGCGGTTTCCAATTGCTGTAATCACCATCTTGATTTATATCACCCTCCTCTCCATCAAAAAAAACTATATCAATGCCAACGCTCGGTATTACATGAGAACTGCCCAGTATCCGTGCCAACTCTACAAGGACTGCAACACCGGAGGCAGAGTCGTTGGCTCCGGGCACCGGTTGGTCATTGTGCGAGCGATCTTTATCTGCGAGCCTCTTACTATCGTAATGAGTTGCCAAAATAATGCGCCGTGCTTGCATTGGATAGAGGCGACCTATAATGTTAGTCAATTTATGGGTGTTACCGTCCGTTCCTGCATAGCTCCATGATTGCGTTATGACTTTGTTAGTTTGCTCTTTCATCTCGGAGACCAGGAATTTCTGAACACTTTCATGGCCGGAAGTACTCATATGGCGCGGACCGTAACTCAGTTGTTGGCCTATTACAGCAAGCATTTCGTTACCATCAATAAACGGCTTTTCCCTGAAGGTGCGTTGAAGAACCTTTGCAGTTAAATATTCCACGGGGGAATAATCATCTGTAAGAATTGGGTACGGCGATAAGTCAAATCTTTCGAGATTGATAATTTTATTCCGAAGCGAGCTAATAATCGGGTTTTTGTTTTGTAGAATTGAAGTCACGCTCAAATTTATTTTTTTATTGCTGTTGTATCCAACAAAAATGATATTTTGCGAGCCCGTCTTTTTGGGAGTTTCAACTGCGAAAAAGTAGCTATTAGGAAAAACACTTTGAAATGTTTTTATCTCTGAGAAAATGAGAGATGGTTGCTGTCTCGATAAATCCCCAATCAAATTGGCGATGAACACTCCGCTATCAGATAGTTTTTCTTTTGCGATAGTAAAAAATTCCTGCGTCGTGAAATGGGCAGGAATAGAAAAAAGCGAGTAGTACACATCGCTAAATATCAAATCGTATTTTTTATTTGAATCCCGAAGTAGGCGGCGACCATCTTCGGTGTAATTGTATAAATTCGAATTGTCTTTTACACCAAAGTATTCTTTTGCCAGGCCAAATAACGACGGCTCAATCTCTGAAACATCAACTGTCGCGTTCGGTAACTCTGACAGAATGGCTTTCGGTATCGAATATGCGCCACCGCCTATGACGAGAGCATTTTGCACATCTGGCTTAAAAGCTTTATAAAGCGCGTAGTATTTCGTGTATTCATAAACTAGATTGGTTGGATCATCTGAGTCAAGAAACATTGCGCCGGAGCCACTTCGATCCTGCTTGAAAAATCTTGTTGGTCTACCCCCAAACACACCATCGTAAATTGTGATTTTTTCGTAAATACCATCTTTGCTGTACAATACATCGCCTTTTGTTTGTTGAACCGCAAAAACGATGCCAAGAGTCAAAATGACAACAGCAAACAAAGATTGGGTCAGGGTTTTTTTGTTAAAATAAAATACCGTAAGTGGGATAAATCCAAGAAAGAAAAGGGCGCCTCCTGTAGCAATAAAAATATGGTTTATGCCGAAATTAGGGATAAGAACAAAACCCGCAAGTAAACTACCAATAATACTTCCTAATGTAGACCAAAAAAATATTTTACCAGAAACACTTCCCACTCCTTGCTCTGGGACTTGTAAGCTCTGCAACTTTATAGCATAGGGTGACAAAGTGCCAAGTAATAAAGCGGGAACTAAAAACAACAGCAAGGAAGAAATTAGTGGCCCGCTTGTAAGCGAAAGGCTGATGCTCAAAATTGGAAGAATCACCAAACTAAAAAAATGAAACACAAGTACAAGAAGACCGCTTATGAGAATTATTCCAAAGAACCATTGTAATGATGGGTGACGGTCTGCAAATTTTCCGCCCACATAGTATCCTATGCTCAAAGCCGCAAGTATCACACTTATTACGCTTGATACTGTAAAAATTGTGTTGCCGTAGTGAGGCGAAAGAACACGGACAGCAACGATTTCAATAATCAAAACACATGCCCCAGTGATAAATACGGAAATTGGCAGTAAGTTTTGCTGTAAAAATTTGTTCATATATCTCACCACTATCATATCAGTTTGCATATAATACACGTAGAGTTGATTGTGTACTTTAATGGTTAAATTTTTCTTGCTGACATAACCTAGTAAAAAATTTGAGTGAGCTGCATGTTACACAAAAACTCCCGAATGGGAGTTTTTGTGAATACCTGGTGCGAAGATTAGAATCTTCGTCTCTGGTCGCTTCCACCTCTGTCACCTCGCGGCTCAAGCGGTCGGGCCTCATTCACCGTAATGGTGCGACCCTCAAAATCCTTGCCGTTGTACATTTCGATTGCGGCCTCCGCTTCATTGTCGTTAGACATTTCCACGAAACCGAACCCTTTTGAACGACCGGTCATCTTATCCATAATAACTACCGCTGATTCTACAGCTCCTGCCTGCGCGAATGCTCCCTTGAGCGAATCTGCAGTTGTGCTGTATGGCAAACCGCCAACATATAACTTCTTAGCCATATACTACTTTACACTTAACTTATTAACTTCGTTTACCTACGCTGACAAGCGAAGAATCACGATTGGATAATATTAACAACTAGCCCCTATAAGTCAACTCTTACTTTCTCCCCGCCTTAGTACGGTCAAGGTCGGTCAAATACATTTTTCGCAGACGCACAGACTGCGGAGTAATCTCTAGATATTCGTCTTCGGACATAACTTCAAGCCCGCGCTCAATGGTAATCGTGTACGGCGGAATAAGTACAATCGCTTCATCCGAACCGGAAGAACGCATATTAGAAAGCTGTTTGCCTTTGGTCGGGTTCACGCTCATTTCTTCTCCTTTTGAAGTGTTTCCAATAACCATTCCCTCATAAACTTCCGTGGTAGGGCCGATATATATAACTCCTCTTTCTTGTAAATTCCAAAGAGCAAACGCCAAGGCCTTACCCGAAGTCATTGAAATCATAGAACCAACTTCGCGTTTTTTTATTTCCCCGGCGTACTCTCTAAAGGCAATAAATCGGCTGGAAAGTATTCCTTCTCCTTTGGTGTCCACCATGAACTGGCTTCTATAACCCAAAAGCCCGCGCGTTGGAATATCAAAAATAATTCTAGTGCTACCGTCTCGCTCTTTCATGTCTTTCATAATTGCGCGACGTTTACCTAGTTTTTCTATTACTGTGCCAGAAGAAATCTGTGGCACATCAATAATGAGCTCTTCGTATGGTTCCATTTTGACCCCATTATCTTCTTTAATAATCGCTTGTGGCTGTGATACTTGAAGCTCATATCCTTCTCGGCGCATATTTTCCAGAAGAATTCCGATGTGAAGCTCTCCACGGCCATATACTTTAAAATGGTCCGTTTCATTAAAATCAACTTTAAGCCCGACATTTATTTCAAGTTCTTTTTCCAGTCGTTCTCTTATTTGGCGCGATGTAACAAACTTTCCTTCTCGCCCGGCAAAAGGTGAATCATTCACTAAAAATTCTAGGGATATCGTCGGCTCATCAATGGCAATCGCGGGAAGCGCTGGAGTTTGTTCATTATCAACAATAGTTTCGCCAATATAAATATCTGGAAATCCGGCAATCATGACAATATCCCCTGCGAAAGCTTCCGTGACATTTTTTTTGTTTATTCCCTCAAATGTAAAAAGTTGGGTAATCTTTCCCGCTTGGCTTACCCCTAAAATATTTTTGCGCCACAACTGCATGCCACTTTTAACAGTCCCGCTATAAACACGCGCGACAGCAAGGCGTCCTAAAAAATTATCATATCCCAAATTAAAAACCTGAAGTTGGAGAGGGGCTTCTTTGTCAGAAAGCGCCTCAGGAACAGCTTCAAGAATTAAATCAAGAAGTGGTGTTAAGTCATTTGAATTGTCATCTAGAGTTCTTTTAGCAATACCTTGACGCCCAATTGCATAAATAGTTTTGAAATCAAGCTGTTCTTCTTTAGCACCCAATTCCAGAAAAAGTTCCAATACTTCATTGTGCACTTCCATTGGTCTTACCGCAGGCTTATCAATTTTATTAATAACCACAATTGGTTTTAACCCAAGTTCTAAAGATTTCTTTAAAACGAACCGAGTTTGAGGCATCGGCCCTTCCTGCGCATCAACAACTAAAAGCACAGAATCTATTGAACGAAGAACACGTTCTACTTCCGAACCAAAATCAGCGTGACCAGGAGTGTCTACTATGTTTATCTTCGTATCTTTGTAAAAAATTGATGTATTTTTGGCGTAAATGGTAATACCGCGCTCAAGTTCAAGCGCGTTTGAATCCATGGAAACTCCCTCGGGAACCACTCCAGTCTGGCGCATCAAAGCGTCGGTCAGAGTGGTTTTACCATGATCCACGTGGGCTATTATGGCTATGTTGCGTATGTGCATTTTAGTGGTTAACGCATGCCCCGTAGCCAGCGCAAAGCGCTGTGGTACTGGGGTGAGCGATGATGGCGATATTTCTAATATGCATATAAATTGAAACAAAAATAGCTGCACTCGCAGCAGTAGCGTTACTATAGCAGATTATTTATATTTTTTCAATTGATTATCAAATAGCACCAATTTCTTTAAGAAAGGCTCTGTTGTCCGGTTTTCGCCTCAAAAATTTTTTAATTGAAACCATCTCATCTCTTTTCCCTCCAACTTCCAAAATCTCGCGCCTATAGTCCATGCCGGTTTTGGGATTAAGTAGTCCCTCTTTTTTGAAACGAGTAAACATGTCCGCAGCATAAACAAGTGACCACATATAAGAATAATACGCGGCATCGTAACCCATAAGGTGCCCAAATCCGGCCGGGAAAATACTCTCTTTAGGTTGGTGTATTCCTGTGTATTTATAGATAATATCTTGTCCTATTCTTTCAATTGGACGATTCGGTAGTTTGGTATGAATATATAAATCAAAATATGCCTGAGAAAGTTGCCGCATGCTCGAATAACAAATAAGATGGTTTTTCATTTTAAGCAGGTTTTTTAGAATCGAGACAGGCAGGGGCTTTCCTGTCTTGTAGTGCCCCGACATAAGACCAATCATTTTTTCATCCCAGGGCCAATTTTCAAGCATTTGTGACGGTGCTTCTAAGAAATCTCTCACTACGCTTGTTCCTGACTGAGACCCGTAAAAGGACTTGGTTAAAATACCATGCATTACATGCCCAAATTCATGAAAAAATGTTTCCACTTCTCGGTGGTCAAGGAGTGATGGAGTGCCCGGTCTTGGCTTGGGGAAATTAGCAATCATTCCCGCTACTGGTGCCACATATACATCTCCCCTAAAAATTTCTAGTCTTCCAGAAATCGGCTCTACCATACAGGCATGTCCGTATTTATTTTTTCTAGGATACAAGTCCAGCATAAAATAAGAAATTATTTTGCCACCGTCTATAACACGATAAACCAAAACATCCCTGTGCCATGCAGGATACCCATTTAGTTTTTGAAATTTTACCCCGAACAATTTCTGATAGATCTTAAATGTTCCTTTAACAACTTTTTCAAATGGAAAATATTCTCGTATTTTTTCGGTATTTAAATTATATTTTTTCTCTTTTAATTTTTCGCTATAGTAGGCAAGGTCATAATATAAGATACTTGCTTTTTTATCTCCGGTAATTTTTCTTTTAAGTTCTACTAGTTCTGAAATATCTTTTTTGTTCCCATTTTTTAGTTTCCTAGCAAGCCCTGTAACAAAGTTTATGGCATTTTTGCCGCTTTTCACCATTCTCATTTCCGTCACATAATTGGCGTGATTTTTATAGCCCAACAACTTGGCTTTCTCAAAACGAAGTTTTAATACCTCTTCAAGAATTTTCATGTTCTCGTGGCCTCCTTTTTGTAGATTTTTGTCCGCCAATTCTTTCCTCTTTTTTTCATTATCGGCATGGGCCATAAACGGTCCTACGTCCGGATACTCAAGAGTTACTTTGTATTTGCCAGTTTTTTTGTCTTTGGCTAGCCCGCCAATAAATCTTTCTGGCAAACCCTTGAGCTCGTCTTTATTGACTAAAATAAAATCGTGATATTCATTTATATTATTGGAAAAATCATTAGATAAATTTGAAAGACGTTTAAAAATTTCTTTCAATCTTTTTTGTTTTTTGGGCGATAAGCCAAACCCCATGCGCCTATACACCTTTATGGCATCATCTAAAAGTTTTTTCTCTTCGGGTAAAAGTTTTTCTTTTTTATGGTGCGGGCCATTTTTGTACTCAAGTACCGCAGTATAAAGACCCTTATCATATTCAATATCAACCATCTTTTGTCCCAATTCCTTAATTGTGGCTTTAGCAGCACTAAAAACTGACTCTCTCGGTGAAACCATTGAAAGAATGTCTATAAAGTACAAAATTGGCCCAAATTTATAATCCGACGCTTCCAAAGCATAAATTGTATTTTTAAATGTCCTTTTTTCTTTTGGAATTTTCTTTATTTCTGCATAAACTTTTCTCTTATGCGCCAAAATTTTAGGAATAAAACTTTTTATAGTTTTAGCCTCCCACTGGGTCCAGGCAAAATCTTTTTTTGTGTAAGTTTTTATCTTCATTTTTCATTAAATCCCAGCGCACAGGAGTTTATGCAAAGTCTTTTTCCAGTATCTGTTGGTCCATCATCAAATTTATGACCAATGTGTGCACCGCATCGTGAACATACTACCTCAGTTCTCTTCATTCCCATAGAATTGTCCTTGTGTTCTTCTGTTGCGCCAGGAATAGCCTTATCAAATGACGGCCAGCCAGTTCCTGAATCAAATTTTGAATCTGAAGAGAAAAGTTCGGCTCCACAATTAGAACATGTATACATTCCATTTTCTTTATTATGCAAAAGCTCCCCTGTAAAAGGAATCTCCGTTCCGCCCTCGCGCGTCACATGATAGACATCAGGCGCCAAAATCTTTTTCCACTCCTCATTTGTTTTATTTATTTTCATAAAAATTTTGTTGGCGGAGGCGGAGAGATTTGAACTCTCGAGACCCTTTCGAGCCTGCCACCTTTCCAAGGTGGTGCACTAGACCACTATGCGACGCCTCCGTTTAAACTATATCGATTTATACACCACCAGACTGATAATCGCAAAAATTATTGAGAGATAAAGAAAATATTGGGCAATAACAATAAAAGCCGGCAGGGAAAACACGAGTGAGAACAGGATGGCCCCGATGCCGAGAGATTGAAGAACCATTTTGGCCTTGCCTGAAACTTCCACTTCAATAGGAATTCCTTTTACTCTCTTTCTATAATAAGCACTTATAATTATAAATAATTCTATAACAACTATCGTTATAGCAAGATAAATACTTATATATTTTGAAACTAGAATAATAGCGGAAATTCCTATTAAAATTTTATCGGCAAGTGGGTCATAAATTTTCCCCCACTCCGTTATTTGTCCCCTTGTGCGCGCAAGCGAACCGTCTATTGCGTCCGAAAAAGATGACATAAAAAACAAAATTAGCCCTGCCACATAAAACTCCGCAATAAAAAGATAAGCCACAAAAGGAATAGAAAAAAAACGAAACAGTGTAACTTGATTGGGAGTAATAGAGCGCGGAAAAAATAGTAGTATTGTTTTCGCTAAAATTTTATCAGTAAAAGTTAGTTCGCTCATTTTTATATTTCTATGTCTCTCAGGGCTCGTACTCTATCTTCGGTGGGTGGATGGGTCATAAAAAGGTTCGATATTTTTTTACCCGTTCCGCCAAACGGATTGGCTATAAAAAGATGGGCGGTAGCATTATTGGCGCGTATCATTGGGCGCGAGTAAGTGCCGATTTTTGTAAGGGCAGAAGCAAGCCCTTCAGGATAGCGCGTCAAAAGAGCTCCAGAGACGTCGGCTAAAAATTCTCGTTTGCGCGAAATAGCCAATTTAATAAGAGTCGCAATAATTGGCGAGAGAATCGCCAAAATAAATCCGATAATCATTATTACTCCGGAAGCACGGTTATTCCTGTTGTGTCCCCCACCATAAAACGACATTCTAATAAAAAAATCGGAAAGTAGAGCAACAAAACCAACAAGAACAACAACAATTGTTGAAAGTAAAATATCGCGATTGCCAATATGGGAAAGCTCGTGGGCAATCACGCCCTCTAATTCATTTTTATTTAAGATTTGCAAAATTCCAGTCGTAACCGCCACAACAGCATGCTCTTTATCGCGTCCTGTGGCAAAAGCATTCGGCGCTGGGTCAGTTATTATATAAATTTTAGGAACGGGAAGACCGGCAGTAATGGAGAGATTTTCTATAATATTATAGAGTTCGCGATTTTCCTCCCGCGCTACGGGTTTTGCCCCTGACATAGTTAAAACAATTTTATCCGAATACCAATACGAAAACACATTCATTAAGACGCTAAAAATAACTGCGCCATAAAGAATATACTGATTGCCCAATGCATAACTGAAATACCAGCCGATTGCAATAACCACACACAAAAAAAGTGCCATCAAAAACCATGTTTTCCAAATATTTTCGTCTTGGTGGGTGTATAAACTTGCCATTGGAGTAGTAGTTAGTTGATAGGAGTTAGGAGTTAGATTTTAGTTTCTTTTCTACCATTTCTATTTCTTCATAAATACCGTCAATTAAATCCGTTGTTTTTGCCTCCGCAAGAGTCGCCCACTTATAATCGATACTATCCTCATCAAGTTTAACTTCTCCCGAAACATAAGGGGTGTAATAACTCAATACCAATACCGGAGTACCGTCGGGGCGCATAAATGTAATGTCAAGAAGATATTCCGTTTTGCCGATTCCAAGATTAACTTCTTCTTTTACTTCGCGCCTGAGTGTTTTTTCGAGGGCATTATACCATCCGCCGTCCTGATTTTTGGGGGTATTTATATAATCATCAATATTCAGCCCTCCCCCGGGAACCGTCCACTTTCCCGGAAACGCTTTTTTACTTTTACTTCTTTGTATAAGAAGATATTTGCCGTCGCTATTGTAAATAATCGCCGTAGTAGCAATACGGTGGAGTTCTTTATTTTTGGGTCCCATATTTAGAAATTTACAGCAACCGGATTCTTGGCCGCCTCGTCTGTCCCCAAATCAAAAAATTCCTGTTTAACGAAATTAAACATATTGGCAATAATGTTGCCTGGGAAAGATTCAATACCGATATTTAAGTCACGCACATTGGTGTTGTAAAAACGACGCGCAGCCTGAATCTTATTTTCCGTATCGGAAAGTTCACTTTGAAGTGAGAGAAAGTTTTGGTTGGCCTTAAGATCTGGGTAGGCTTCAGCCACGGCGAAAAGAGATTTTAGCGCTCCGGACAACATATTTTCCGCTTGCGCTTTGCCGGTCATTCCACCGGCCTGCATTGCCTGAGAGCGGGCGCTCGTGACTTTTTCAAAGGCCTCACGTTCATGTGTAGCATATCCCTTGACCGTATTAACCAAATTAGGAATTAAATCGTAGCGACGTTTAAGCTGAACTTCAATATCAGCCCAAGCTTCTTCGGCGCGATTTACCAAAGTGACAAAACGGTTATACATTCCAATGAACCACAAAACGAGAACCGCGACGATACCTAAAATGATGTAGAGAGTCATAAAATTAAAAAGTTAGTTTATTAAGTACTGGATATTATGACAAAAGTATGCGAGAAATCAAGGTACATAAAAATTGACGTTTTTATATAAAACGCTATTATATAAATATAAGCACATCAGTTTAAGATTCCGAGTGGTGGCGCAGTAAATGGGTACATTCTCGTAATTTTTGAAAGGGGGTGGTCCAGTAGCGCTACCGAGCCAACGCCCGGATTTTTCCGAAACAACAAGGAGGATAAACACACCCACATAAACATCGAGTGAAATTTTCTACCTCTACCTGAAGTCTAACCAGACCACGGGAAAGGAGTACCCTCGAAAAAGTGGGAAAAGCCCAGGGATTCAAAACCTCTCGGGCTTTTCATTTGCTTGACTTATAAAATTAAAGGAAGAATATGGCGGTTAGGTGCGCCTGAATTCTAGGCGTTTGTTCAACCATAGCCGATTCCTCGTGATAGACAATTGGAGGTTTGAAATGAGAATTATCGTAGATACAAAGCTCTTTGCAGAAAGTGGCCTCGCAACACTATGGGAGGGAAAATTACTTATCCGTTGCGCTGTCCGCAAAGGCGCCGAACTCCAAGGTGGATTACCAATAGTTGATGTAGAGATTCTCGACCTTTACGATCACCTTCAGGGAAAAGTGCTTTCCCACTTAAAATTGAGTTTCTGTGGTGGGATCCTTGGAATAAGTGATTTCGTCTTGACGGGTCCGTATAAAGAAGGGCACTTTATTCACAGAGACGACTGGGTCAAGGAACTTCTCCCAATCTTCGAACGATGGGACCGGAAATGGAAGAGCGATGCTCTTGCGCCTAACATTCGCTCACCTTGGTTAGGAGCGGACGATTTTGGCGGGTATCTCATTACTCCGACGCATAGTGTCGAAATTGGTCGGACTCATCCCCTCATAGTTTTCTATTTGTCGTTTGCTGTAGGGATATTCCTCAAAGAACTCGAAGAAATTGGGAAAAAAGATGAGTTCCCGCCACGAAACGAACACGAGGGCCGTAAGGTGCCGTTGAAAGACACCATTCGGTGCTTTTCTCGAAGACTCAGTGCATTTCAAGTACGGAGCGAAAGAAGTATCCTGAGGAAGACATTCTGCCTCTGATATTAAGTTTCTTACAAGCCCGCCAACGCGGGCTTTTCATTTTTGTGCCCTCATTGTGGTACGGAAAACTATGTGTTAGGATAGCGGAAATGGGATTTATTACTACAGCATTACCGTACATACAAATTGTACTGTCGGCGCTATTGATAGGGGCGATACTTCTTCAGCAAACAAGCTCGAATGCCGGAGGAGCTCTGGGCGGAAGCGACGCATTGGGAAGCTACCATACTCGAAGGGGTGCCGAAAAAGTGCTTTTTAACTCAACCGTTATCTTGGCTATACTTTTTGCAATTTCTGCTTTAGTTGCACTATTTCTTAAATAAATTTCTGCCTGCCGGCAGGCAGGTCTAAAATAAACCTTAATCGTAAATGAATTCTTCGGAATCAAATTCTAGTTGGAAGCGTTATATTCCAACAAAAGAGGAATTACTCCTCGTACTAAAATCATTCTCAAAAAAAGAGAGGGTGGTTTTTTCTGTTGTTGTTTTCTTCTTTGTCGTAACCTTTTTTTCTTTTGCCTCCACATTAAATAATTTAATAAGCATTAATGTTCCGTCTTTTGGGGGAAAGCTGTCTGAAGGGATCATAGGTACCCCGCGCTTCGTTAATCCAGTACTCGTACTCTCCGACGCCGATCGCGACTTAACAACTCTCGTATATTCTGGCCTTATGAAAAAAGAGCCAGACGGTAAAATTATCCCAGATTTAGCCCAAAGTTATGAGATATCGGAAGACGGGCTGTCTTATATTTTTAATATAAAAGAGAATGCTTATTTTCAAGACGGAACGCCAGTAACGGCAGACGATGTGGAATTTACGGTAGCCCAGGTTAAAGATCCCCTACTTAAAAGCCCCAAAAGGGTGAACTGGGAGGGTGTTGCCGTTCAAAAAATTAACGACAAAACAGTAAAATTTTTGCTAAAACAAAAATATTTTCCATTTCTTGAAACAACAACATTAGGAATTTTGCCTAAACATCTTTGGAGTGAGCTAACCCCAGAACAATTTAATTTTAGCGACTTTAATACACGGGGAATTGGTTCTGGTCCTTATGAAATTACAGATGTACAAAAAAATTCTTCTGGAATTCCAAATTATTACGAACTCACAGCATTCTCAAAATACGCATTAGGTAAACCCTTTATAGACAAAATTGTATTTCATTTTTACCCAAATGAGTCAGAGCTCATAACTGCCTTTGATAACGGAATTGTGTCCAACATAAATTCAATTGAAGCCAAGGGGGCTTCCGCACTTAAAGAAAGCGGTTATCGCATAGAGAGCGCGCCATTGCCTCGTATATTTGCCGTCTTTTTTAACCAAAATCAAAATCAGATATTTGCCGATAAGGCGGTTCGTAAGGCCCTCTCTGGAGCTATAGATAAAGAACGTGTTGTGCGAGAAATTCTTTATGGGTATGGTATTTCAATCAATTCCCCCTTGCCTGGAATTTCTGGGTCAAGAGACAGGGAGACGGGCGACCGATATGATAATGCAAAAAAATTTCTAACCGACACCGGATGGGTTATGAACGACAAGGAAGGAGTAATGGAAAAGAAAAATAAAAAAGAAATTATTAAACTTAAATTTTCCCTAGCTACTGGAGATGTTCCAGAACTTAAAGATGCCGCTAAACTTATAAAAGAAGATTGGGAAAAAATAGGCGCACAAGTTGAACTTAAGGTTTTTGAAATAGGTGATTTAAATCAAAATGTAATCAGGTCACGCAAATATGACGCGCTTTTATTTGGAGAAATCGTTGGATTTAATGCCGACCCATTCTCCTTCTGGCATTCTTCGCAAAGAAATGATCCTGGATCAAACATTGCTCTATACACAAACGCCAAAGTAGATAAAATCTTAGACGACTTACGCGGGGTTTTAGATGAAAATGATAGAGCCGCAAAATATCAAGCTTTTATAAACGAGATTGAAAATGATACTCCGGCAGTTTTTGTGTTTTCTCCAGAATTTACTTATTTCGTAAATCAAAAACTAGGGGGTTTAGTTCTCGGTAATATAACCGAACCAAGCGATAGATTTTTAGGAATCAGGGATTGGCATCTAGTTACAGATAATGTATGGAAGCCGTTCGCGAAATGGGCGACTAGATAAATTAAACAATAAAAAATAAAAAAAATTGATTATTAAAAAAAGAAAATAAAATTTATGGATAACGACAACAGAAAAAAAGAGCACGGGAAGGAAAACATCTCCCCGATAAAGAGTCCTGGACATGGGCTTGATAAATCTGTCCCATATGGCAGACGTCCTCATAGGGCGGTAAAATTATCGTCTCACCGCATGGTGCGTAGAACAACGAAATTTGGCGCGAGGGGGCCATCACGTCCGCACACTCCATTCGTTCCAGAAGTTAAAATACCAGACATTGGTGAAAATATCCGCATTATTCCGCTCGGTGGCGTAGAAGAAGTGGGGAAAAATATGACCGCTTTTGAATTTGGCAACGATATCATAATCGTTGATATGGGATTCCAGTTTAGTGAAGACGACACGCCAGGAATAGATTATATTCTTCCTAACACAAAATACCTTGAAGACCGCAAAGGAAAAATTCGTGGGGTACTTATTACCCATGGGCACCTAGACCACATTGGCGGTATCCCATATTTAATGGATAAAATCGGTAACCCGCCAATTTACGCCAGAAATTTTACGGCACTCATGGTAAAAAAACGCCAAGAAGAATTTCCTCATTTGCCGGCGCTTGATATACGCATTGTTGAAAGTGGTAATCGCATAAAACTGGGGAATATGATGGTGGGATTCTTTGCCGTTACGCACGCTATCCCCGACTCTATGGGCATCATTTTCGAGACCCCCTATGGCGACATCGTGCACACAGGAGACCTTAGACTTGACCACGACGAGGGGAAAGTATCTGAAATTGAAGAAGATATTTACGCCTCATTCAAGAATAGAAATGTTTTAGCCCTTCTTACAGATTCTACTAATGCCGAAAATCCCGGCTTTTCAATTTCCGAAAAAGTGGTTTACAGAAACATAGAAGAAATTATCAAAAACGCAAAGGGAAGACTCATTCTTTCCACTTTTGCCTCGCAGGTTGAAAGAATGTTAAAAATGATTGAGCTTTCCGAAAAATATGGCAAAAAAATTGTCATTGAGGGGCGAAGTATGAAAACTAATATTGAGGTTACAAAAGCCGCGGGGCTTCTCAAGATTGGGAAAGAATCTATCATTACCGTTGAACAAATGAACGATTACCCAGAAACTAAAATAGTGGCGCTAGTGACTGGTGCGCAAGGAGAAGAGTTTGCCGCACTAATGCGCATTGCTAATAAGAGCCACAAGTATATTCGTCTCACTCCACGCGACACTATTTTAATGTCTTCTTCTATCGTTCCAGGAAATGAGAGGAGTGTTCAAAAATTAAAAGATAATTTATCTAGACAAGGGGCCCATATAATTCATTACAAAACTTCTGATATCCATTCATCTGGCCACGCCAACGGCGAAGAATTAGCCTGGATACATGCAAAAATTCATCCAAAATTTTTCATTCCGATTCATGGTTACCATTATATGCATCGTGTACATGCCGATATCGCCAGACGCCTTATACCAGAGAGTAATATTATTATTCCCGATAATGGCATGGTGATAGAAATACAAAATAAGGGCGAGAAAATAGTAGCCCTAAAAGAAGGCGCCCCTAAAAACATAATCATGGTTGATGGGTTCTCCGTCGGCGGCATACAAGAGGTAGTTATCCGCGACAGACAAACACTCGCCCAAGACGGGATTTTCATGGTAGTGGTAAGCTTTGACAGCCAAACCGGAAAATTGCGCAAATCTCCCGACCTTATCTCGCGTGGCTTCGTCTACCTTAAAGAATCGCAAGAGCTTCTGCACCAAACTAGAAATATCGTAAAGAAAACGGTCGAGGATACCACTCACGGAATGAACCCGATTAACTTTGATTATGTTAAAGCCAATGTTACCGACGCGGTTGAACGCTTTCTTTTCCAAAAAACAGCCAAGCGCCCTATTGTTATACCAGTATTAATAGGCGTCTAATTATGTTTCCCAACAGAATACATTTACTTCATGTCACATATCTCGCTACTTTTTTTTACGCGCTTCATTTTGCAATTACGCTTTATATTGAATCGTCATATTTGAGCGCGTTTTTTTCAGAAAAAATAGTTGGCCTTATATATATAATTGCGTCGGTACTTAGTATTTGGGCAGTAGTAAAACTTCCGAAAGTACTTTTGATTTACGGGAATTATAAAAGCAGTCTTGTATTGATTTTTCTCGAAGTTATTGCGCTTTTAGGCCTTATTACCGCTAATTCTCCGTATCCAGCCATCTTATTTTTTGTTTTTCACCAAATCCTTTTGGCGATGCTTTTCGTTTCTATAAATATATTTTTAGAAAGTTTTTCTACTAACGAGTCAACTGGGCGCACCAGAGGAACATTTCTTACGATTATAAACACCGCCATTCTCTTGGGCCCGCTTGTCGCCAGCGGTTTTCTTGAAGATTCAAATTTCAACATTGTTTTTATACTTTCAGCATTATTTACCTTCCCGATGTTTGTTCTTATTGCGACTAATTTTAAAAAATATAGCGACCCGATTTACAACAAATTAGAGTTTTTGGGCACAATTATTGAAGTAATAAAACACCCAGACATACTAAAAATATCGGTGTTGAGATTTTCGCTTGAATTTTTCTACTCTATAATGGTGATATATACGCCCATATATCTCCATGTTTATTTAAATATTCCTTTCAGCGCGATACTGGGAATAATCATGCCGGTCGCACTTTCTCCTTTCGTAATATTTCCATATATACTGGGAAACATTGCCGATAAAAAGCTCGGTGAAAAAGAATTACTTTCTATGGGAATTGTCATTTCTGCTTTTATTACAATAGCCCTTTCTTTTGTCGGTTCGGGGTCTATTTTCGCTTGGGCACTCCTTCTTTTTATAACAAGGATTGGCGCTTCCTTTATTGAGACAATGTCGGACAGTTATTTTTTTAAGCATGTAAGCGCCTCCGACAGCAACTTGATAGCATTTTTCAGCAACTTGCGTCCCATGGCTTTTATAGCCGGGCCGGTGCTAGCCACTCTTTTCTTATTAGTTTTTCCTTTTAATTACCTTTTTCTCGGCCTAGGCATATTTATGCTCTACGGCCTCCGCTTTAGTTTGACGCTTCAAGACACAAGGTAGAAACAAAATTATTTACCGTACCGTAATAGAGCCTTGATCTGTCAGATTGTTTATATTGCTATAAGTGAACACCCCCTTGTACACAAAAGTATACTCATAAGTCCCCCCTGCGCCGACCGTCTTTGATTGATTCAGGGCGTTGTATACGGGGCTATTGGTAGTATCGGTTGATCCAATACGCATAGCTTTACCTCCGGAATTATTTACAAAGCGAACTGATTTACCAACTGGAAGATCAAGTGACATCGGCACAAACCCTTTACTTGTGTAATAAATTAAATAAATGCCCTCTTTGGTGACTGAAGGTAATTTTGTAGTCACAGACCCAGAAACAGCGGTTTTAGGGGTATTTGTTGTTGATGTAGAGATACTACCGTCTTCAGTAATGTTGGCGTCCGTAGGGGCTAAAACAGGATTCCCTTGCCACCACATAAGTCCCAAAATAAGAAACACAACAATTCCTCCGATAGCCCACAGGTTATTTGAATTTGTTTCCATAAATCATTTTTTGTTTAGATGCTTTACTGTTAAATTAGTCTCCCACTTATACGCCAAAGTATATCGTTTTTGGGATACTCTTTCCACTAACATCTGTGGGAAAATACAAAGCCATATTCGTGTTAAATTTTACAAGTTCCAAGGCCCCGTTTGGCTAAATATTTTTGATGGCATTCTTCCGCAGAATAAAAAACGGTTGCGGGTAAAATTTCAGTAATAATGTCTTTACTTATGAATTTTTCCGATGATTCAAGATTCTTTTTAAATTTTTCCGCTAAAATTTTTTGCTCGGAAGTATGATAAAAAACTGCCGAACGATACTGGCTACCCATATCCGGTCCCTGCCTATTTAGAGCAGTTGGGTCGTGATTCTCCCAGAAAATTTCAAGAAGTTTTTCATAAGAAATGACAGATGGGTCATATTCAAGTTCTATGGCTTCGGCATGCCCAGTTTTGTCCGTACAAACTTTTTCATAAGTGGGATTTTCTGTATGTCCGCCAGTATAACCAACCCTAGTTTTCAATACCCCCTTTAGGTTACCAAAGGTTTCTTCAACGCCCCAAAAGCATCCTGCCGCGAATGTGGCTAAGTTGGCCATAATATATTTAGTGAATCGAAAAAAGGTAGAAAAATAAAACTGAAAGGACCAGGGTTCCTAAAATAGCAATTTTAAAAAGTGCCATAAGAAGTTTCTCTGCCATGTCCTCGCTCTCGTTTTTTAAAAAAATTCTGGCGATAAGGCTGAACAATATGAACGACATAACAGAGATAGCGCTTTTGCCGAGCCAGTGATGGGTAAATGTCGCTTTAAGCCAATCTTTAAGCGGGGCATAAAATTCGCCCCCTATAACGAGGACTGAAACAACAAATACTGCCACAATCGCGCCTATTGAAATCGATGAGATTGTCTTAAATCTGTTCATAATTTTATCCTCGCACAGCGCCAGAAATTCCAACGCCGGCAAGAGAGATAACGACTCCGAGAATAAACACGAAAGCTGTAAGCCATGCTAGGGATTTCTTAATCGGCTTATCATTTAAAATATCTTCCCCTGCTAAAAATATTCCTATAGAAACAACGATTGATACAAGCGGAATGAAAAGAAAAACATGTTCTTTTGCTTCCATTACAATCTGGTGCGCCCAAGGATAGGCACTTTTCAAAATTATCGGCTTGACGTTTCCTCCGTAGTAAAGAACGTAATAATAAGCACCCGAAATCCACGAGAGAATAAATGAAATTGCAGAAACAAGCGACCATCCCTTAAGTGCGCCAATCTTAGGGACACGGCGCAAAAAACCAATGAGCATGGAAAATGCTGACATGACACCAATAAGCCCGGTTATTATGTGCAATATAAGCATTGCGTAAAGAATGGTCATGATTTTATTCGTGAAAGCGAATAATGATCCTTAATTCGCCACAAAACTAAAGCTATTACTAAAATAGAGGCAAGATATATTCCCATAATTTCAACGAATGAGTACGGTATAGTGCGATAAACGCCCAAAATTAGTGCGGTGTACCAGGAGGTAAGAGAGATCGGGGTAGCAAGCCAAGCGGGAATTTTTTTTATTTGAAAGAGAATTGCATTAATAGGAATAATAAAAACAATTATCATTTTGGCCCACAGTTTCGGATTATAAAGATATTTTTCGTGCCCCTCCAAACGGAAATATATTAAAAAAGCAAATCCAGAAAGAACGAGAAGAACAAGACCAACTCTAAGCACAGTATAAAAAATTTTCAAGGTCACGCTCTCTTCGTCGGTAACCACGCCGTCACGCATGGCGCGAATATGAAAAATTTCTGCGAAAGTTGCTCCACCTACGCCGAGAACAGTACCGATTATATGTGCAATAACGAGAATCTGGTACATGATTATGGGTTAATTATAACAAAAACATCATTAAAAAACAGTTACGGAGGGACATGACACAATCTATCTAAAATAAAGCCTAAAAAACCACTCTATTTATGGGGTATTAACGATATGTTAGAATATTGGGTAATTAATTAATAAATAAATTTATGAACAAAACAATTTGGGTAGTGGTTGTTGTGGTTTTAATAGCGGGAGGAGGATGGTTTTACTTAAGTCGACCAGCAAATATAGCCCCCGAAGCGGACAATGCACCGCAAACGGGAACGCAAACAAACACAGAAATGCCAATTATTGATTCTGTAAACATTCCTGTGAGAGGGGCGGAAGTAATTAAAGAATTCACGATAATTGGAAGTCCGTTTTTGTTTTCCCCTTCTTCTATGACAGTTAAAAAAGGAGATACGGTTAGAATAACTTTCAAAAACTCGGGTGGCACCCACGACTTTAAAATAGACGAATTTAATGTCGCGACAAAAAAAATAAACGACGGTGCGGAAGAAACGGTTGAGTTTATTGCGGACAAAACAGGCAGTTTTGAATACTACTGCTCGGTCGGCAACCACAGAGCGATGGGGATGAAAGGAACTCTTACTGTTGAATAGGTTTAAAAAGGCCAGCTAAAACTATATTGTGGTATTTTTTTAATTTTAATCCATCAAGTACCGGGACCTTGCTACTGAACCACAAAAAAACCCATACGGTCCGCCAAAATAATGCCAACAAAAACTACTACTAACCCCAATATATGAAGTGAAAAAATAAAATCCTCCATTTTTTAGTCAGGTTATTCTCTTTTTTAAAAATTCATCAAGAGAAATAAAATCCGGGCCGTTAAAGGCAGTTGAAACGACACCCGCCAAAATACCAAAATCCCGCACTCCAATTTCTCCATAACCGACAACGCTGACTATATGCGCCATATGAAGCGAGAGGAAAATGGCGACAATGCGCGTATAGAACCCCGAAANTAAGAGTAAGCCAAAAACTGTTTCAAAAATACCGTTCAGTTGAACGATGGTAATCGGCTGAAGCGGGATGAAACTCGAATATGTAGGCAACCATCCTACCCAGTTTTTTGCGTCAATTAATTGCTCAACGCCAAACCATAAAAAAACAAGAGAGACGCCTATACGCACGACAGCTGGTGCGAATTTTTTAAATCTTTCTTGATTCATAATGATGATTTTACACTATTTTAAAAAATTTTCCGACTTTCGAGTCCCGCATAGCNCGCGAGATATAANTTAATGGTAGCAGAAGCTANCTTAATTTTCATGGCTGACCTCTTCGGTCTCGTATATTTACCCATCAAGTCCCACAAGGCTTTTTTGATTACTTTTATTCTACCATTTCGACGCTCCTCGGAACGCTATTGATGCATGTATTTTTTAAATTCAGTGTCTGCAAGGTCAAGGAGTTTGGAATCTCTCGCAATTGGCAATCCGGTCATTTCTTCACCCATCCAAGGCAGAGGAGTAAATGATTTTGCTTCTTCCTCCGAATCAAACTCGACTTCTGCTCGAATAAGACCTTCGAATCTTCCGTGATAAACCTGGATAGCAATATCTGGATTTGAGGATATATTATATCGTTCACGGACAATTGCCTCAGAGCTATTCTGTCTAAGTTTTTCAAACCCTTCTTTGGTTATCTCTTTTTTTGTGCGCGTCCTTTCCAGGTCCGAAACTTCCGATTTATCCTCATAAACATACGAATGATCAACTTTAGAAATTCTAACTTCCTTTCCATTACCTCGCTCTAAAAAATACCGCTCGTAGTGTACCGGCATAATCCCAGACAAATCCGGCATCTGCTTTACAAAGAATTTTCTTTCAATTTCGTTTTTCATACTTTTCAATGCTCCTCGGAGTCCGAACCTATCTCAAACTGGCTGGCGGACTTGGAATCGATTTTCTTATGGAAAATCCCGCGGAGTGCATTTGGGCACTCCGTTCTCATCCAAGCCCAACAAACTTATATGAAAAAAGAATAGCACGAAGCTATCCTTTTTTCATATTACTGACTGACTCGGTTGTGAACCCCACACCTTGAGACCTTGTAAGGGTTCTTTGGGTACTTTCAGTATAGCAAATTGAGGCATCTCAGTCTGGTCTCAAGTAGAATATGTCTGAATCGACTAAGCCTGAGAAAACTAGATGGAACTGAGCACCTCCTGTACGGCTGGTAATTCGATTTTCTTAAATGATTCCATCTGGTCGACCGAGTCAATCCCGACGGCGGCACCAGTACTGGTGTAAATAGAAACATGGGGTGGTTGTATGGGAAATTCTCTATCATAAACGGTCTTTATGTGTGCAAAATATCCTTCGAGATTAAGCATGGCGCACCGCGCGGCGATACTCATTCTTTCGGGGGACACTGCAAGACGCAGATCATTTTCAAAGTGGGCAAACTCAATCGGCGTCTTACTTACATACTCAGCGAGCATCTTTTGAAGATTCGTTTCTATATCAGCCATTGTTCTTAAATCAGGTCCTGCTATCTCGCTTGCAATACCACGTGCATTTACAACCGTTACATGAAATTCCGCTTTCTTGATGAATGCTCGACCATCAACCTCGACCGTTTCCGGTAAGGTGTCAAATTTTTCTACTGGAAGAATGTACCATAAGTATCCCTCTGGGTGGTATGAATATCCCTCAGGTAAGATAGGCTGCTTTTGTTTTTCTAATGATTCCATATTGATTTTATTTATGTTTTTAATCACCTGACTTAGCATATGGCTGCGGGATTTGGATTCGAACCAAAATGACGACTTTCAGAGAGTCGCATCCTACCGTTAGATGATCCCGCAAAATCAAACCTCAAAAGCCATTATGCCAAAACGCCTTATTTTTTGCGAATACCCAGCAAACGCTTCGTAACTTTTTACAAACTTCTCCTTGGTCTTAATATCAGGACGAATATCCTTAATTTTGTATTTTTTAAGTAATCCTTCTACGGTTTTTGAATGGAACACTTTTTTCACTTTTCGTTCAAAACGCGACTTACCGCAGACAAATACAAAAACATCTCCCGTTTTTATATCTTTATACTTTACTGTAGCCGCGCGCGTTTCAATTTTCTTTTTCCCGCTCTTGATNGCGTCAAAAATATTTTTATCCACNGCNCTGAATCTCAAAACTCTTTTCATTATTGGCTCCTCTTTATGGCTGAGCGCATAAATTCGGAAAAAAGAGGATGAGGAGAAAGAGGTCTTGCTTTGAATTCCGGATGAAATTGTGTGCCCACGAAAAACGGATGATCTTTNTGCGATAATTCGGCAATTTCCATAAGTATCCCGTCGGGCGACACTCCTGAAAATACCATCCCCGCTTTTTCAAGCTTTTCTAAATATTGCGGGTTAACTTCGTACCTGTGTCTGTGGCGTTCAAATATTACCTTTGTCCCACCATAAGCCTTTTTAGCGATAGTTCCTTCTTTAAGGATGGCCTTATACGAACCTAGGCGCATACTTCCGCCGTAATTCTTCATTTTTAACTTGGCTTTTTGCTCGGGCATAACGTCTATAACCAAATGTTTGCCCTTAGGTTTTATTTCGGCAGTGTTTGCGTCTNTTATTTTCAAGACATTACGCGCATATTCAATCATCGCAAGTTGCATCCCGTAGCATAGGCCGAGGTACGGAATTTTCTTTGTACGGGCATATTCTATAACTTTCAATTTGCCTTCTATCCCTTTCCCGCCGAATCCTCCCGGCACAATAATGCCGTCAAAGTTTGAGAGCATCTGCAATTTTCTCGGATTTCTTTCAAAATCTTTGGAGTTAAGCCATGTCAGTTTCGGCCGACGTTTCAAATGGAATGCCGAATATTTAACTGCTTCAATGACGGAAATATACGAATCGGAAAGAGTGAAGTCGCCAGTGTCAAAATATTTTCCTACAATGGCGATATTTATTCCGTTTTCATAACTTTTTATTTTTTTGGCGAATCTTTGCCAACCACCAAAACGGCCGTTGGCTCCGCGCTTGGGAAGATTCAAAAGTTTTAAAACTAAATTCCCGAGATGGTCTTTTTCAAAATTAACAGGCACTTCGTAAATATTCTCAACATCGGGCGCCGAGATTATAGCTTCTGATGAAACATTGCAAAAAAGCGCGAGTTTGTCTTTTCTTTTCTGGTCTAGGGGTACAACCGAGCGGGCTATTATAATATCGGGCTGAATCCCGGCGGCGTTTAAATTTCGTACGGCGTGCTGAGTTGGTTTTGTTTTCATTTCACCGATATTTCTCGGTACCGGCACGTATGAAACCATTACGAACATTACATCGTCTTTGGCGTGGAGCTTCATCATACGGGCGGTTTCCAAAAATAAAATGTTTTCGTACTCGCCCACCGTTCCGCCAATTTCAACCACCACCACATCGGCATCGGCCTTAACTCCCGCTTTTTCTATGCGCGAAATTATTTCCTGGGGAATATGCGGAACCACTTGCACGCATTTTCCGCCGTATTCCAGATTGCGCTCTTTATTTATGACCGACTGATAAACTCGCCCCGTGGTCATATAGTTCTGGCGTGTCAGGGTTATATCCAAAAAGCGCTCGTAATTACCCATATCTTGGTCACATTCGTCGCCGTCATCAAGAACATATACCTCGCCGTGCTCGGTCGGATTCATGGTTCCGGCATCAACATTCACATAAGGGTCTATTTTAATCGCGGTCACCTTTAGGCCGCGAGATTGGAGTATTTTTCCTATTGATGAGACTGTAATCCCCTTTCCGACTCCGGAAATCACGCCACCGACAACGAATATATACTTACGGGATTTTTTGGCCATTTTTGAATTTTAGGTGTTCAGGTATTTTCTAACCGCAAGATACGCCGATATCGCGCCTAAAATTGACCCTGACACAAACATAATCAAGAAAATTTGAAAAAAGTTTTCTGCGTAATAATGAAAAAGATTAAGCCCCCCTAAAAAATTAGTGGCGTTTCTCCCAAGCCATAGTGTTACGGGATAAAAAATTCCCATAGTGATAATTGAAGAAATGAGCCCATAAAGAATTCCTCCAACCATAAAAGGTCCGCGAATGTAAATATTGCTGGCACCAACAAGACGCATTACTGAAATTTCATCGCGAGAAATAAAAATAATTAATCTTATTGTATTGAAAGTAATTATTAAAGAAATAACAATAAGCACAAGCGTAACGGCCACGCCCAACTTTTTTCCGCTCACTATTATACTGTTTAATTTATCAATGACAGATTTATTTTGGTAATAATTAACTCTATCTATAATGGTTTTATTGTCTTTAGCAATTGCATTATCCCCGCCTAAAAATTTAGCGATTGATTCATATTGAGAAGTTTCTTTGGCTTTAATATTAAGCGCGTCGCCAAGGGGGTTTTCCCCAAGTTCTTCAATTGCTTGAAGTGTTAAATAATCACTTTCGTGGCGCTTTTTAAAATTATCAAGCGCTACAGCTTTAGAAACATATTCAACCGATGCCACTTCTGGAAGTGCCTCTAGGGAAGCTTTGAGCGCCGCGATTTTATCTTCTGGCGCGTTTAAGTTGAAATAAACATTCACATCAACCTTGTCTTTAAGTTGGTTTAGTGAATATCCGAGGACTGCTCTACTCATAAGAAGCGAGCCGATAACGAAAAGAGTAATGGTAACAACAAGAATGGCGGCGACAGAAACAACACTGTTCCGGTAAAAACTTACAAACCCTCCTCGAAGTATTCGTTTTAATGCTGTCACTAACATGTCGTATATGTGGATAATTGTACCACCCCACAAGTAAAATAAAACTCTTGCATAGGGCGAGAGTTTGTGGTCTTAAAAATATTTTAGTCGCATTTATTGTCCTTAGAGAGCGTAGGCACCTTTTTTATCGTCTCGTGTAATTTTGCCATTATCTAACGTTACTACTCTCTTACCAATAGAGTCTATTACGCCTTTATTATGAGTCGTGAGAATCACCGTTGTCCCCAAATCATTGATTTTTTTCAAAATCTGTATGACTTCGTTGGCATTAATAGGGTCGAGGTTCCCCGTTGGCTCGTCTGCAACAATAACATCGGGCTGATTAATGATGGCGCGCGCTATGGCGACTCTCTGTTTCTCCCCTCCGGAAAGCTGGTGCGGGAAATTAAACATCTTATTCCCAAGATCAACAAGCTCAAGCACATGAGGCACATCGGCAGCAATTTCTTCGTCATCCTTTCCAGCCGCCTCCATAGCAAAAGCAATATTTTCGTAAGTTGTCTTGTCGGGTAAAAGTCTAAAATCCTGAAAAACTACCCCAATATGCCTGCGATATCTGCTCATTTCGGCATTAGTAAGTTTATTTATATCAATAGATTCAAAAAAAACTACCCCTTCAGTGGGTTTTTCCTCTGCTAAGAGCATTTTAATAAGTGTTGTCTTGCCAGCGCCAGAATACCCCACAATTGAAACAAATTCCCCCTTAGAAATTGTCAGGCTTATGTTATCAAGAGCTTTGGAATCGTCGGCTGGATAAATTTTTGTAACTCGGTCAAAGTAAATCATTATTTTCTAGTATACAGCATATGAAATCTTCTATAAATGTTTTTCTGCCTCAATAAACTGCTCAAGGGCTCCTTCTTCAAGTACGCCCAAAACATCACTAGTCTCTACATTAGTACGATGGTCTTTAACCATCTTATAAGGATGAAGCACATAAGAACGAATCTGATTCCCCCATTCTATTTCAGTTGTTTTTGAAATATACATACCGGATTCTTTGGCCTTACGCTCGTCATCAAGACGTTTATAAAATTTCCCTCTTAAAATTTCAAGAGCTTTTTGGCGATTTTGTTCTTGGGAGCGTTCCGATTCTACATGAACCGCAAGATTGGTCGGTATGTGAACAATCCTGACAGCCGTCTCGCGTTTGTTTACATTCTGGCCTCCCGGACCTGATGAGCGACTAAGCTCTACCTTTATGTCTTTCTCGGGAATTTCTATTTCGCTTTCTTTGGCAATATCACCTTTAAAATCAGGAATTACTTCAACCATAGAAAACGAAGTGTGACGAAGCTTTTTAGCGTTGAATGGAGAAACACGAACCAAGCGATGAACTCCAGATTCATTTTTTAGCGTGCCATAAGCGCCCTTACCAATTATTTCTAGCGTCACATTGCGATAACCGCCATGGTCATTTTTATTTTCATGAAGTAGCCGAGTATTCCACCCCATACGCTTGAAATATTTAAAATACATTCCTAAAAGCATATTGGAAAAATCCTCGGCGTCATCGCCCCCTGCGCCGGAAAAAATAGTCATCACGGCATTCCCTTTGTCGTACTTTCCAACCCCCAAAAGTTTTTCTTTGAGCACGCCGATTTCTTTGATTATTGATTGGGCCCGCGTTTTGTCGGTCCAAAAATCAGACGCCAACATGGCTTTTTCTAAAATTTCTATTTGTTTTTCAATTTCTTCTTTTTGGGTCATTTTATTGAGCCGCCTCCCAGAATTGAACTGGGGACCTTTGCTTTACGAAAGCATTGCTCTACCAACTGAGCTAAGGCGGCGAAATTTCTAAAGTTTATTATACAAAAATATATTGTTTATTTCTGGGCCTACCAAAACAGCCAAGACGGCGGGAATTTTAAAAATTACCGTGGAGCCGTTGTCCGGGATTGGTCACAACTCTCGCTTTCGCTCGGTCGCGACCCCGCCTCGTTATCGCTTGCGCAATATACTCCGGCTTTCAATCCTGGACGAAAGCAAAGCAGTTTGCTTTCTCCAACGACTAGAGCCGTTGTCCGGGATTGGTCACAACTCTCGCTTTCGCTCGGTCGCGACCCCGCCTCGTTATCGCTTGCGCAATATACTCCGGCTTTCAATCCTGGACGA
>C687J35174_10000954_pt1 | contig 42287 bp, 49 predicted proteins | sample RifCSPhighO2_01_FD_35174 | JGI IMG/M metagenome (IMG submission 35174) | reverse complement strand
TTTCTTAACACACCTTTCTGAGTTGTCATTATTGTAACGCTTTTCTCAGCATTCTTCACCATTAACTCAAGATGTGAATAAATATTGTGTCTTCCTCTTATCGCTCCAGATAAATCGCTTGGCTCAACAAATTCTATTCCTTGTTGATGTAAAGAGTTTAGCTCATCTAAAACATCTGTATTGGTTAAATCCCTTAACTTTTGAACATTTCTATCAGCTTCCTCTTTTATTAACTTTTTAACCCTCTCAACAACTTCCTTAGGATCAACTGCCAAATATTTTATTGGCTTTCCTAATTTCATAACAACAAAACCTTTTTTCTCTAAACTTTCTAGAACATCATAAGCTCTTGATCTAGGAACATTNCCTATATCACTAAGCTCTCCCGCAGTCGAAACTCCTCTTGATAACAATGCCGTCCAAATCCTTACCTCGTATAGATTCAGACCGAAAAACTGTCTAAGTTTATTTAAAAACTCCTCTTTAACTATCATGAAGTCTACCTCCTAGGATATCACCTACTTTTTTTTATTGATTGACTTTCTCTTTATATTATCTAAGTCAACGCATCAGTATAACCTATTAGTGAGAAAACTAGTATATAAAGATTATTATACTAAAAAATACTCTTTGTTATTGCGCAATGGTTATTTTAATCATAAGTTTTATAAAAAATAATATGAAATTATATTGTTACAGTATGATAATAAATATAAATAGATTATTTATTCTTTAAATTGCTTTTTTATTTCTTCCCCTCTGTTTTTTATAGATATTTTCCAAATCTTTTCTTGTTGCAATCTCATTTATTGGCTTTTCAAATCTTAAAACAGAAATTCTAGGAAATCTTAAAGCATATCCAGAATCATAATTTTTACTTTCTTGTATCTCTTCATAAATAACTTCAACAACAATTTTTGCTTTTACTTTTACATTTCTTCCTTTTCTTTCTATAATTAAAGGATTCAACATTTTTGTCATTTCATTGTAAGTTAATCCTTCTCCATCTTTTTCTTTCAATCCTGAACTGCTCATCCCGCATTCTCTCAATTCTCCGTTATCATAACATGCTAAATTAAAACTACTAAGTACACTTGCTCTTTTTCCTTCACCATAAACAGCTCCAACAATAACTAAATCTAAAGGCTCAAGATTTGGTTTAAATTTAATCCAACCACCTACTTTTCTTCCAGGACTATATTTTTTGGTTAAACTTTTCAACATTATTCCTTCATTTCCAACTTTCAAGCTTTCTTTATAAAATTTATCAGCTTCACTAACACTTTTAACAATCTTTCCTTCTACTACTTTAATTTTCCACTTTTCTTCTTTTATTGTCTTTTCTAATATCTTTCTTCTTTCTTCCTGACTTTCATTCATTAAATTTTTCCCATCTTTATATAAAATATCAAATACATTAATTTCAACNGGAATATCTTTAGCTGTTTTCTCTAAGTCATATTTTCTCTTTATTCTCATGCTCATNCTTTGAAATGATAAATACTTNTTATTCTTCTTATCATATCCAATAATCTCAGAATCTAATATACATTTTTCAGCTTTAACATTATTTCTTATTATTGGAATTAATTCAGAAAATTGTTTAGTAACATTTTCTAATTTTCTTGTAAATATTATTACATTATCTTTATCTTTATGAATTTGTGCTCTAAATCCATCCAATTTCCAGTCAACTAATAATGGCGTTCCTAAAGCATCAAAAGCATCTTGCAAAGTTTCTACTCTAACAGCCAACATAGAATTTATAGGTATCCCAACTTTTACCTCAAATTTAATTGAAGTTTTTTCTTTTAGCGCAACTGCTACTTTCCCAAAATCATGGCTTAAATTATATAATTCTTGAACTCTGTTAGCAAAATGATTGTAAATTTCTCTTGCTACTTTCTCATCTTTTGCTTTTATCCAATCATATTTATCAATATTCTTGACATCATCTAAACTCTCAACTTCCAATGTGTTCTTATAATTTTTTTTACTTTCTTCTTTAAAATTTCCATATCCAATTCCTTGCACTCTTGGAAAATAAGCAGCAACTAAAGCATCTCTTAATATTCCCTCAGCAACCCCTAATCTTAAAACTTCAAGTACTGTTCTTACGATATATTTTGCTTCAATCGAACTTGCGCTATTTAATAATTCAACAACTAATCCAATCTTCTTTGCTACAGTTCCTTCACCTTCTAAAGTTGCTAATTTTCTTAAATTTTCATAAACTTTCTTTATAGTTAATTTCTCAGAGAATAATGTTTTTTGTTTTTTATCTTTCATTAACTCTTCAGCAACTAATCCTAAATCTCCTTTCTTAGCCCATAATTTTTCAACTTTTTCAGCATCTTCACCTGAGGAACTTGCAATTATTTTTATTATCAATCTTGAACTAACTCCAATCTCTCTTTGATCATATAATGGAAATACAGTTCCTTGTAATAAATTAATAACAATTTCAGTCTCATCTGATTTTACGTTTTTTAAAAACTCAGAAATTATAGCTGTTTTCTCTAATTTCTTGCTTGTTTTTTCCAGCTTTTCATAAACTTCAACTAATTTAATGTAATCCATAGTAACATTTAAATAATACAAAGATAAAAAGCTTTTGGTATGGATCTAGATGATGTGTTAAAAAAGAGACGTTCTATTCGTAACTATGATAATAAGAAAAAAGTTTCTTTAAATGACATAGCTGAAATTATCTATGCAGGAACTCTAGCTCCTTCAGCAGGTAATTTACAATCCTGGAATTTTATTATTGTCCAAGATTATGAAAAAAAACAAAAATTAGTTGAAGCTTCATTAAATGAATCTTGGATGTTAGATGCTCCTGTTTTCATTGTTGTTTGTGCAAGAACCAAAATGCCTGTTTTGCATTATGGAAAAAGGGGTGAAATGTTATATGTTATCCAAGATTGTGCAGCCTGTATTGAAAACATGTTGTTAAAAGCGACCGAACTTAAAATATCATCTTGTTGGGTTGGAGCTTTTGAAGAAAATTCAATCAGAAATATTCTTAGTATTCCAGATGATGTAAGACCTCAAGCAATTATCACTCTAGGTTATTCTCATGAAGAAAAAGAGATGCCAAAACGTTATCATCTAGATTTTCTAACTTACTTTGAAGAATATGGAAGCAAAAAACCTGGATTATTTCCATTAAATAAAGGTTCAGATAAACATCATATGTTAAAAGAAAAGAAAGAGCCTAAGTTTATTAAATATTTAAGAGAAAAGTTGAAAAGGAAATAATTTCAAATATTATTAATTTCTAGATGGAACAGGTATTCTTCTTCCAGTCTGCATTAATTTAGAGCTCACTCTTTCCATTAATTGTTCTACAAGTTCTTCTTCTAATTTAGGAATTCTTTCGTTTTTTCCTGTTTCAGGATTTATTCTAAGTCCATTAAAAACTCCAACTTCCAAAGGAATTACTTCTTCTTCAATTCTTCTTGCAAAATCATCACTTACTTTTTCAAAAAATAAATTTCTTTCTGTTGAAAAATCATAAGATGTATAAATATAATTACAGCCTATCAATAATTGATAACTTTCTATTCTTTTCGGTGTTTCTTCCTTTCCTGTAAATATTATTGCTCTCTCCATTTTGATTTACCTAAAAAAATAATAAATAATCATTTTCTATAAATTGCTAGTTTTTCACATTCTCTTTCTACTTCAAATAAAGCATCGTTTAAAGTTTTCATAGCTATTCCTGGAACGTGGTCTAAATTTGTCGGTCTTTGATTATAGGCAAAAGTTGCTTCTAATAATCTATCAAGAGCTGTTACGGGTATTTTTTCAGATTCGTTTATACTTACTGCTCCATCCTGATAAAAAGTAAGCAATCTATCAACAACACCCTTTTTAAAATCTGATCCTGTAATCCAAACTTTTTTAGAAAATAATCCACATTCTTTCATCAATTGCGGAACTCTTTCTGCCCTACGGAGATATGCATGATAATTTTCTTTTACTGTATCATCTACCATTTTAATTCACCTTAAATCTTATAACATACTCCTTTATAAAGCTTTCGGTTTATAACTACTATTAAGTTGCTATAAAATTATCTTCCATCTTGTATCATCATATTCACCAATCTTAACAAATTTACCATACTTTCTATGTTTATTAAGAATTTTTTGTGTTTCGATATCGGCTTTATGAAGTTCTTTCATCGCTTCATCTCTACTTTTTTTCTTTCATCGCTTCATCTCTACTTTTTTTAGATTTCCACTCGGCTATCGCAAGTAAAACATTAGGTTCACCAATTTTACGATATAATCTTGTACCGCGAGCACCAGGTTTTTTCTGAATAATCTTGCTACCATTTTTCCAAGCAGAAACATATTCCTTTATAGTATGTCCTGGTTTTATTTTAATTTCAAAAATATATAAAATTTTCAACACCTCTTTCTCCCCAGAATAAAAAAAAGAAAAGCTAATGCGTGGGAAGGCATTAGCTAAAGGGTTATTAATAGGGCATCAAGGGGGGTTTAAGAATTCTCTCTGCCCTCTTAATCATTAACGTAGCATATCAATGCCTAGTTCTCTGCTCATATGAACTGATTGACTGCTTGGTTTTTTGTGATCCACTTTCCCAAGTACATATGGGCTTGTTACTCCTGTAATAATTGTCATCACTCTTAATTTTCCTTTCATGTCATCGCTTACTCTTGCTCCCCATATTACATTTGCGTCTGGGTCAAGTGATTCTGTAACTAACTCACCTATTCTACTGACCTCATCTAAGGTCATATCAGGTCCGCCAGTTACATGTATCAAAGCTCCGCTTGCTCCATCATAACTTACATCCAATAATGGATTTGTCAAAGCTCTTCTTGTAGCTTCATCAACTTTCTTTTCAGAATCAGCTTCTCCTACACCAATAATGCTAACTCCACCACCAGCCATTATAGCTCTTACATCAGCATAATCTAAGTTGACTAATGATGGTACAGCTATTATTTCAACAATTCCTTTGATCATTGTACTTATCAATTCATTTGCTACAGCAAATGCTTGTTGTATTGGTAAGTTTCCTGCAATTGCAACTAATCTATTGTTGTCAATAACAATTACAGTATCGCTCACTTCTCTTAATTGTTGTAATCCAAATTCAGCTTTGTCCACTCTTGCTCTTTCAATATCAAATGGCATTGTTACAGTTCCAATAACTATTGCTCCCATTTCTTTTGCAACTTGTGCAACAACTGGAGCAGCTCCTGTTCCTGTACCTCCGCCCATTCCCGCACATACAAATACCATATCAGCTCCTTTCAAAACTTCTTTTAATTCATATATGCTTTCTTTAGCAGAATCTCTTCCTTTTTCAATAAATCCGCCGCATCCTAATCCTCTTGTTAAGTCTCTTCCAATTAGAATTTTTCTGTCAGCTTCACTTATATCTAAATGCTGTTTGTCTGTATTAACAGCTGTGATTTCAGCGCCCATTACGCCTTTTTTGTATAACCATGAAACCATATTGTTGCCAGCTCCTCCAGTTCCAATAACATGTATATTTGCTTGCCCCACCTTCATATCGTCCTGTGGATTTTCTTTTGCAGTTTTAAGTGCGTTTTGTATAATAAATTCCATCTTTTTTTCCCCCTTTTAGGTTTTTTTTGATATTGAGTTTCCTCTTTTTTATTTTTTGTAAGGTATATATTGCAAAACAATAATCTTTATATTATAGTTCTCACTATACCTTCTTTAGAACAAAGTTTTTATGCGCCAACGTAAAAGCTTTCAGAACATACAGGTAAATAATCAACCTAACGAACGAAAAGTTCATTTCGAATGCAACGGTTTTTGTCGCCAAACAAAAACAGATGAAATGAAACTTTAAATATTCTTTTATTTTCCTTAATAATAATAATAGAGTATATAAACATTATTAAGCTCGAATATATATTTAGTAACATATAAATATTATTTAACGTCTCAACATCTTGTGGATTAGAAATGAATGTTAACGATTATGTTGTGGTTTCGACGGTTTCTGATGAATTTAAAGGCATTATTTTAGAGTCAAAAAACCCTGAAAAAATCATCTTAAAACTCGATTCTGGCTACAATATTTCCCTCAATAAAAAAGATATTAAAGAGACAAAAGTTTTGAGCAGTCTTAAAAAAGAAAAAAGATCTATCTCTAAATTAAAAGAAAATCCTTCTCTACCAACAATTTTAATTCTACACACAGGCGGCACAATAGCTTCTCGAGTAGATTATAAAACAGGAGCTGTAAATCCTGCTTTCTCACCCGAAGAAATTTTGGAAATGTTTCCTGATTTACAACAAATAGCGAATATAAAATCAAGATTAATTTCTAACATGTTTTCCGAAGATATNAATTTTAATCATTATAATTTAATCGCTTCTGAAATAGAAAAAGAATCAAATATTAAAGGAATTATCATAACNCANGGAACAGACACCTTACATTACACTTCNGCTGCTTTATCATTTATGCTAGATAATTTACAATTTCCAGTAATAATTGTTGGAGCCCAACGCTCATCTGATCGTGGAAGCAGCGACGCATTTCTAAATTTATATTGTGCTTGTAAATTCATAGCAGAAACAGATTATTGTGGAGTTGCTATTTGTATGCATCAAAATTTGAATGATGATAATTGTGTAATTCTTCCATCATTAAAAACAAAAAAACTACATTCTTCTCGAAGAGATGCTTTTAAGCCAGTTAACGCAGAGGAAATCGCAATTGTAAATAAAAAACAAGTTAATTTCATTATAAAAGATTATCCTAAAGCATCAAATAAAAAATTAATTATAAAAAATTTTAAAGATGTTAAGGTTGGTATTTTAATGGCGCATCCTAATATGAAGGCAGAAGAAATTTCTAATTATAAAAATTTTGATGGGTTAATTATAGAAGGAACAGGTATTGCAGGAAATTTTCCAATTAATAAAATAGATTCTTATACAGAAGAAAATGAAAAGATATATAATGAACTTAAAAAATTAGCAAAAAAGATTCCGGTTGCAGCTACTACACAAACAATTTTCGGAAGAGTAAATATGAATGTTTATTCAACTGGAAGAAAGATGCAAGAGATTGGCATTCTAGGAAATTTATTAGACATGACAACAGAAACAGCCTTTATTAAACTAGCTTTTTTATTAAGCAATTATCCAAAAGAAGTTAGAAAATTATACTCAAAAAACCTTAAAGGTGAAATTTCATCAAGAATAAATGAAAAGTTTTTAGACTAAATATTTATAAACTTTAACTTTTCCTTAATAATATGCCATATTCATTCCTAATTGCAGTAACACCACCTGAAAAACTTTTTAATGAAGTTCTAGGTATAAAAGAATCAATTAAGAAAAAGTATGGTATACAATATGCTACAACACATATTCCACATCTAGGATTATTAGTTAACTCATTTGCAAGTTTTAAAGATCTAGATGAAGAAATAAAAAAAATTGTGTCAAAAATAAAACTATTTAAAATTGAAGTAAATGGAGTCTCTTATTTCGCTAAGGACAGTGTAACCTATGGAACAACTATTTTTGTAAAGGTAAAAAAAACAAAAGAAATTGATGATATTCATAAATTATTTTTAGAAAGGCTTAATCATCTAAGAACAAATGATCAAATGAAATGGTTAAATTATAAAAAGGAAAATTTCTCGCCTCATCTTTGGGATTACGTGCAAAAATATGGTCATCCTTATGTGTTGGAAAATTTCCTTGCCCATATTAGCATAGATTCTGTAAAGAAAGAAAACTTCGAAAATATCTGGAATAAAATAAAAAAATATAATCCAAAACTAACATTCACTGCAAAACAAATAGATCTTTATATATGGCTTCATCCAGATAGTTGGGTATTATTAAGAAGTTATAAATTAAAATGATTAAAGCAATTATTTTTGATAATGGGGGGGTAATTACATCGTCTGATGAAAAGAAAATTCTCCACAAGTTGGGGATATATTTAAATGTTAATGGTAATGATATTCTTAAATTAAGAATAAAATATTCAAAACAATTATGTATTGGTCAGATTAATACAGAAAAATTTTGTAATATATTAAAAGAAAAGTTTAAAATAAAAAAAGATATTATTAAATATTATAAAAAGATTTATGGTGAAGCAACAATAAAAAATATTGATAAAGATATATTTAATATTATAATTAAATTAAAAAAATATTACAAGGTTGCTATGTTATCTAATGCAACAGATATTTCTGTAGAACAAGTAAAGAAAATAGATTTATTTTCTAATTTTGATGTTATAATCCTTTCCTGTGAAGTGGGAATGAATAAACCATATAAAGGAATTTATAAACTTTTATTAAAAAAGTTAAATTTAGAACCAAAGGAATGCATATTTATTGATGATAAAATTAGGAATTTAGATTCTGCAAAAGTTGGGAATAAAAACCATACATTTTAAGAATAATAAACAATTAGTAAAAGATTTAAAGAAAGAAGGAATTAAGATATAAAATGATAGATTATAAAAAAATAGGTTTTAAATGCGGTCTTGAAATTCATCAAAGGCTTCAAACTCATAAATTATTCTGTAATTGTCCATCTTTGTTAAGAGATGATAAGCCAAGTTTTACAATAAAAAGAAAACTAAGAGCAGTTGCAGGCGAATCAGGAGAAGTGGATATAGCAGCAAAACATGAACATGAAAAAGACTTAGAATTTTTCTATGAAGGATATTCAGACACAACTTGCTTAGTAGAATTAGATGAAACTCCTCCCGAATCATTAAATCAAGAAGCATTAAAAATAGTAATTCAAATTGCATTATTATTAAATTGTAAAGTTTTAGATGANATNATNTTCATGAGAAAAACCGTTATTGATGGATCAAACACATCTGGATTTCAAAGAACAGGTTTATTAGCTGTTAATGGTTATATAGAAACAACAAAAGGTAGGGTAAGAATAGCAACAATTAATTTAGAAGAAGAGGCAGCTAAAAACATTAAAGAAACAAATAACAATAGAATTTGGCGTTTAGATCGTTTAGGAATTCCTTTAGTTGAAATACAAACAGACGCTGATATCAAAGATCCTGAACATGCAAAAGAANCAGCTGAAAAAATAGGAATGTTAGTCCGTTCAACAGGAAAAGTTATGCGTGGTATTGGTAGTATAAGACAAGATGTTAATCTAAGTATAGAAGGTCATCCAAGAATAGAAATAAAGGGTTTTCAAGATATAAGAGCATTAACAAAAACAATAGAATATGAAGTTTTTCGCCAAGAACAACTAATAAAAGATAATAAAGTATCAAAAGGTGAAGTAAGAAAAGCAAATCCAGACTTTACAACATCATTTTTACGCCCATTGCCAGGATCAGCTCGCCTTTATCCAGAAACAGATCTTCCAATTTATNAAATTCCACGTTCATTAGTCAAATCTATTGATTTACCTGAGCCAATAAATGATAAAATAAAAAGATTTGAAAAACAATATTCATTAAGCAAGGATTTAGCTTCTTTAATCATAGATAATACTAATTTCGAAAATTTAATAAAGAAATTTAAGAATATTTCTCCATCAATTATCGCTCAAACATTAACTTTAACACTAAAAGATTTAGAAACAAGATTAGATTTAGATATATCAAGATTAAATGATTTAGATATTGAAGAAATTCTTTCTTATTTAGATGAAAATAAAATATCAAAAGAAGCTATTCCTGAATTATTAACAAAAAAAATTAAAAATGAAAAGATTAATCTTGATCATTTTAAAACAGCCTCAGAACAAGAAGTTTTAAATAAAATAAAAGAATTGAAAAAAGATAAATCATTGACAGATAACGCAATAATGGGCATGCTAATGAAAGAATATCGCGGAAAGATTGATGGAAAAAGATTGATGGAACTAATAAAAAAAGGGTGATACCATAAACTACATATTATTAACATTAATTATAATACTTATTATATTAATAATAAGGACGCAAGTAAGTAAATATCTAGAAAGGAAACTTCTAAATAGAAAAGTAAATACTATAGCAAATCCATTTTTTATAAAAAAAGGCAAAATTGGTATTTTAATGATTCATGGTTTCAGTTCAGCACCAATAGATTTGCAAGCTTTAGGCCAATTTTTAGCTAAAAAAAATATCACAGTTTCCGCTCCATTATTAAAAGGTCATGGAACATCAATTGAAGATTTTGACACAACTGGATGGAAAGATTGGTATAACGATGCTGAAAAAGCTCTTCTAAAATTAAAGAAACATTGTAATAAAGTTTATATAACTGGAATATCAAATTCAGGAAATCTTTGTATTTTGTTAGCAGCAAGACATAAAGTTAACGGTATTATTCTAATGGGCGCTCCAATGTTTTTTACTAAAGAATTTTTAGTTAAGCTTGGTTATTATTTGTATCCTATAATTGTCTTATTTAAAAGGTATCAAAAAAAATGGTATCAAAAAGGAATAGATCCTGAATTAAAAAAGAATAGAATGACCTACCCTAAACTAAGTCTTAAAGCATCTAAAGAAGCTCTTGTAGCATTAAATAAAGCAAAAAAACTTCTGCCAAAGATTACTGCTCCAATTCTAATAATGCAATCCAATAATGATGTTCAGGTAAGAGAAGATTCTCCACAATATATTTTTAACCATGTATCTTCAAAAAGCAGAGAGATTTTTTGGGTTCCTGAGTCATATCATGTCTTTATAGTAGATAAAAACAAGCAAATAGCTTTTGATAAGATTTATAAATTCATTCAATCTCATTCTTAAAAAAAGAGGAATTAAATGTTTGATATAATAATAGTAGGAATTGTATTGCTCGCACTATATAGGAAAGTATCTTTTATAATAAGTAAAAGAAAAAATTTTGAAAATATTCGCATATTAAAAGGTGCAGCACCATTTTTTATTAAAAGGGGTAAAGTTGGTGTTTTGTTTATTCATGGATTTACATCTACACCACAAGAATTTAGGAAATTTGGAGCTTATCTTAATAAAAAAAATATTACAGTTTACTGTCCACTATTAAAAGGTCATGGAACTTCTCCNGAACATATGTCTACAACCAATTGGAAAGATTGGTGTAATAGTGCAGAAAAAGCTTTAATAGAATTAAAAAAAAGTTGTAATAAAGTTTATGTCATAGGAAACTCTATGGGTGGAAATATTGCAATGTTGTTATCTGCAAAACATAGTGTAGATGGTATTGTCTTGCTTGGAACCCCGATGTTTTTTAAAAGACATAGATTACTAAGAACACTTCTTCAATTATATGCCAGATTACAAAGATATCAGAAAAAGATGTATCCAAGAAATATTGACAAAAAAATATTTCAAGGAAAAGTACATTATGATAGAATTCCTTTAAATAATACATTTGATTTATTCAAAATTATAAAAGANTCCAAAAAAATATTACCTGAAATAACTTGCCCGACTTTAATAATGCAATCATCATCTGATTATATAATAAAACAAGACAATGCTCAATTTATATATAACAATATTAAAAGTAAGATAAAAGACATTGTTTTTATCCCCCCTTCTTACCATGTTTTTATAGTAGACAGGTATAAGAAAAAGGCATTTGAAGAATCTTACAATTTTATAATGAAAACTAAAGATTTATAAATCCTTATCTAATAAAATTCTCTAATGATAGATAAAAAAGAATTCAAACAAATAGAAAAAGAACTTCAAGATTTTGATGATAATCGAGAAAAACTTATAAGAAGTTGTAGAGATGTAATAAAAGTTTCAAAACAAATAATTTATTCTATACATCGCGATAATCTAAAGGAAGCTTCTTCCCACATAAAAACAATAAACTCACTAATAAAAAAACTTCCGGATCAAGGATATGATCAAGGAATATATTTTACAGCAATTCAAGAATATGTTGAAGCTATTTCATTATATGAATTTGTAACAAAAAAGAAGATTCCTACAAAAAAAGAATTAAAAGTCGACACAGAATCTTATCTTTGTGGTTTATGTGATTTAACTGGAGAGTTAGTAAGAAGAGCNGTTGGTTTAGTAATGAAGAAGAAATATGACGAAGTTAATGAAATCTATTTATTGGTAGAAGAATTATATAGTTTATTCTTATTATTTAACCTAAGAAATGGTGAATTAAGAAAAAAATCAGATCAAATTAAATGGAATCTTAAAAAGCTAGAGGAAATAATTCTNGCTTTAAGTTTAAGAAAATGATTAAAAGGAAATTAAGAAATGGTTTAATAGTAATACTAGATAAACAACCATCAAAATCTATAACAATAGAATTGACTGTTAAAGTTGGCAGCAATTACGAAAAGCCTAATGAACTTGGAATCTCGCATTTTATAGAACATTTATTATTTGAAGGAACTAGAAAGCGTGATACTAGACAAATAGCAGCAGCAATAGAAAATTTAGGTGGTGAAATAAACGCATTAACAAGCAATGAAAGAACAAGTTACTATATCAAAATAATAAAAAAACATGCTGAAATCGCTTTAGATATTCTATCTGACATAGTAAAAAACTCTTTATTTAAGAATGAAAGTGTAGAAAAAGAACGTCAAGTTATACTAAATGAGATAAGTTCAATTTCAGATAATCCAAATTTCTATCAATGGATAATATTTCAAAGAAATTTATTCAAGAAAAATCCTGCAAAAAATTCCATTTCTGGAAATGCAAAGACAATTTCCTCAATAACAAGAAAACAAATCCTAGATTATTATGATTTATATTATCATGCAAATAACATAATACTTTCAATAGTCGGAAATTATGATAAAAATATATTAAAGAAAATTAATCACTATTTTTCCGATATCCAACAAAAAAGAATTAAAAAATACAAGAATATCAAAGATCCTAAATCAGTTAAAATAAAAATTTACAAAGAAAAAAAAGATTTTGAACATAGTTATTTAGTTTTAGGCCACAAAACAGTTTCAAGAGATCATAAAGATAGTTATATCTTAGATGTTATAAGGGTAATCTTAGGGGCTGGAATGTCCTCTCGTTTATTCAACGAAATAAGAATAAAAAGAGCCCTAGCTTATAGTTTAGGTGTTCAGCATGAAGCTAATCTTGATTATGGTTTTTTTGCAGTTTTTCTAAATGCAGAAAAAAAGAAATTAGAAGAAGCTAAAAATATAGTAATAAAAGAATTAGAAAAAATAAAACATGTTACAAATAAAGAATTAATAGATGCAAAAAATTATATTGAAGGCCAATATTTAATAGAAATAGAAGATAATCAAAAAAGAGCAGAAGCCTTGTCCTTTTGGCAGGTTATTAAAGATTATAAGTTATTTGAATCTTATCTAAAAAATATATCCAAAGTAAACATAAAAGATATTGAAAGGGTGGCTAAAAAATATTTTGATGGAAAATATACGCAAATTATAATAGAAAACTAAATTTTTAGCTTATATCTTCCTCTTCTTTCTACTTTATCCAATCTATTAATAACATCCTTAAAATTTTTACTTTTATTATATCCTCTTAATATTTCATTAAAGCTTTCTTCCCAGTTCTCATGATGTTTGCTTTCTAAAGCCTGTTTTAGCAGATGTAAATCAACAGCTTTATCTTCTATTTTATTAGAAATAAATCCCAAACCAAAATCAATAAAATAAACCTTTCCTTCTTTAACAATCATATTACTTGTAGTTAAATCTCCATGAATTATATTATTATCATGTAACTTTGATATCTGTTCTCCAATACTTTCTAGAATTTTATTATTTACTTTACTCCAATAATCTTTTAATGTTTCTCCTTTTATATATTCCATTTCAATTTTCATTTCTTTTTCATCGGTTTTAATTATTTTTGGAACATTAACATTTATTTTACTAGCTCTTTCAATCAAATTAGACTCTCTTCTTGTAGGATATTTTCTTTTCTCTAAATCTATTTCTTCTATTCTATAATTCTTCTTAATCCTCTCCTTAACTAAAATATTTTTATTTAAGTACAGTTTTGCTTCTGCCCCTTGTTTTATAAGTTTCATAAAAATAGAAAAATAATAAGCTTTAAATAGCTTTACAAAAGGTAAATTTTATAGCAATGAAAATTAATACAGAAAGAAAAGTAATTAATATTGAAGAACATCCTGATTATATAGGATTGCAAGAACCAATTGAAAGTACTGTTCCCTCTTCTTTAGAAGAAAAAGTAAGAAATTGTCCTGTAAATCAATTAAGAGAACTAGGATTTCATATTACCTCACCATTAAATCCTTTCGGTATGTTAAAAAGAATTATTAAAAGACGTGAAAATAAGAAAGATATCTTGCTTAGTGGACATGATGATAAATCCGTTCTTTTAGTTAAAACAAAACAAGGTTATGCTGCATATTTCAGATATTATAATAAAGATGGAAAATTTACTGGATATCTTCCAAAAAAATATCATATAAAACATAATAAAGAAGAAAAATTAAGATTTATTGCTGATGTCTATCATCATTTATTTTCATATTCTACATCCCAAAACCCTTAGGCATTTTTCCTTGGAATTTCTTCATTAACTTATTCATATCTTTCTCGTCATCCATTCCTTTCATTAACTTAACAACTTTTTTGCTTTGCCTATATTGCTTTAATAACTCTCTAACTTCATGACCTGTAGTTCCTGAACCTTTAGCTATTCTATCGATCCTACCCCGATCTAGTAACTCATCTGGTTCTTCTAATTCTTCTTTAGTCATACTTTGCATTATAAACTTCCATTTCTTTAATTTATCATCTTGAACTTGTAACATTTCTTTTGGTATGTTCATGTTTCCCATTCCAGGAACTAACTCCATTATTTTACTTAAAGGTCCCATTTTTTTCATAGCTTGCATTTGTTCATATAGATCAAGAAAATTAAAATCTCCTTTCAAAAATTTCTTTCCTAAATCTTCAGCAGTTTCAACATCCATTGCATCCTGAGCCTTTTCTAATAAAGCTTTTAAATCTCCCATTCCAAGTAATCTTGAAACAAAACCTTCAGGGTCAAAAGCTTCTAAATCATCTATTTTTTCTCCTACTCCAATAAATTTTATAGGAGCTTTTGTAATTGCACATGCAGACAATGCTCCGCCTGCTTTAGCTGTTCCATCCATTTTAGTTGCAATAACCCCTGTAATATCTACACTTTGATGAAACTGTTCAGCTTGTTTCTGTGCAGCCTGTCCAATATCTGCACTTATAACTAATAATCTTTCATCTGGCTTAATTTTTTTATTTAAATTTTCAATTTCTTCAATTAAATCTTTACTTAAAGCATCTCTTCCAGCTGTATCTATAATTAAAATATCATATTTACTATATTCTTTCTCAAATTTTTCATAAATTTTTAAAGCGTTTTTCTCTTTCTTATCAACAAATGCTGGGATATTAACTTGTTTACAAACTTGTTCTAATTGTTCAGGTGCAGCTGGTCTATGAACATCTAATCCTATAGCAGCAACTTTGTAATTTCTCTTGGAATAATACTTTGCTAATTTTCCTATTGTTGTTGTATTATGAACAATGATATTATCCGCAATAAAGCTGTGATTGTCTTCAACTGTTAAATCATAAACAAAGTCAACTTTACCAATATTTTCAATTTTTTTTATTTTAATCCAACACACATCTGATCTCACTAGATTTCTAAATGGTCCTAATAATTCTTGTTTATTTATACTTATATTTAAATAATCTAGCGCTCTTTGTGTAAGCAATAATTGCCCATTGTTCTCAACTATGAAGTTCTCTTTTTTTAGGTAAGAACTAAAACCGTTAATAAACGCGTTACTTAATTGTGAATTTTTATCTTGTAAATGTTCTAAAATCATATGAATATTACCCTTTTTCTTCAAATAATATAATGCAATTAATTTTGATAAGCTTTCTCTAGATATCTCGCCTATCCTTTCATAAGTTCCATAACTTGTTACATATTCCTGTATCTCTCCAATAGTAAATCCTAAATTATGCCTCAAAACTTTTAAAGAATTGCCTAAGGCAATCATATCTTGATCTCCGCAACCTTGAATAGTTCCTATTAAAGAATATTGCTCACTCCTTTCTTTCTTGTGTTTTACAATAAAGCCAATTTTTTGGGTATAATTTTCAGCATAACGACCTGAAATATATAATCTCCAATAGGAAATATTATCAATTATTTTTTTTGATATAGAAGAAATTATTCCGAATCTATTTAGGAGATAGCTAGTATCAGTTATTACCTCCTTACTTTCAGAACATAATTCTATGTTTCTTGAGTTATATGCCGGGGAAGCATCACAATCAAAATAAGCTCTTAAGAATTCTCTAACAGTCGCATTATCGCTCTTTTGTATTTGTTTTGGAATTCTAAGATTTTTTCCTTTTTTTCCTATTGGAATTTCAAATAGTTTGTTTAAAATTTCTACTAATGTCTTTGAGCTTATAACTAACTGTTTTGTAGATTTTGTTCTTTTATCTTCTTTTATGTAAATACTTAGTCCAAAAAGTTTTTCGGAAAGTTGAATAATTCTGTGGATTATTTCTGGATCTTCATTTGTAATTTCAATATAGTTTTTTCCTAAATGCCCATCGCCAATTACATATCCCACAAATTCAGCTAAGTCTTGAGTAACATTAACTGGGAATTTTATAAATTTTTTACAATATCTTTTTTTTATCTCAACTATCCCTGCATTAATCGAGTCAACTAAACATATTGGTGTAATACCTAATTTAAAATCAGCAGTAAGCTGACAATAGTTCCTATTAAACTTCAGTCTGTGAAGAATCTCCTTTTTAATGTTAACCTGAGTAGTATTGGTTTTATATCTTATATCTAGATCTAAATTTTTAAGTTCATTAAATAAGTTCTGTTCTTTAACTACAGTTTCATAATTGAATGGAACTGCAATTACATCTTCTTCTGTCAATTCATCAGCCCGAATCTTTTTTACAGAATTATCTCTTAAAGCAAAGAAAGGATGTTCAGGTGTTACTCTAACACTAAAATCATTACCGTTGTCTAAATATATTTGAAGTAGGTCTTTTCCATTTAACTTCCATAATCTTGTCACTTTCTTCTCTTCTATTTTTAGTGTTTCTGGATTAAAAGAAGGAACAGTCAAATTTTCTTTTTCTATATCAATTATTGAACCGTCTTCTATAATAATCTCTTTATCCCTATATCTCTCATATATCTTTTCAGCAGTCATTATTTCTCCATTGCTCAATGGAATCTTACTATCTTTATGGACGCACTTACCTGAGCCAAACAATCCCACCATCATGATTTTAAATGGTTTTTTATCTTTAATTTCAATCCCTTTCTGTTCTTTACCTAAAAATTTAACTAACTCTTCATAAACAATTTTTATTAGATGTTCTTTAGCACCTATTCCTTTTGTTGGTTTTTCATCTAATGCTCTTTTCTTAATATCTTTGCTTAAATTAAACACTAATTGAACATTAACATCAGATTGTAAAAGCGCTCTTTGAATATCCTTAACTAGCTCATCTACTAACTTTTCATCAACAAACATAGTTCCAGCTATCTTCTTTAAGGTATTTCTCAAACTGCTGCTTAATTTATCCATTACCATATGGAAATAGCTTATTTTCTCATTTAAAAGGCTTTTTATTACTCTGAATCACAGTTATCTAAAAAACTAGTTGCTTCAATTAATAACTCAGAATCTCTAATTCCAACTTTAGTTCCGACAACAAATGGCTGAGAAAAGAAGTCTAAAGCATCTCTTATTGATAATGTTCCAACAGCAGAATCTTTTCTTCCTGTAAATGGAAGATTATCTGGACCCCGCATGCATTGTGTATTTAAGTTGATTCTAGAAACATGATTTCTTAATTCATTTGTTATTCTTCTTACATTTTCAAAATTAGTACCAAAAATACTAACTTGTTGTCCATACCTAGACTTTTGTACAGCTTCAATTACTTCTTTTATATCATTATAAACAGCAACTGGAACAACTGGTCCAAATTGCTCTTGATTATAAATATTCATATCAGGAGTTACAGGATATAAAACAGCTGGAAAAAAGAAACTTCCATTTACCTTTCCACCTTCTGAATTAATAACTTTAGCCCCTTTGCTAACAGCATCTTCTACAAATTTAGTAAAATAATCAGGAGATATTGGTAATGGTGTTATATTTGGATTTTCCCATGGCATTCCAATGCTTAAATTAGAAACTTTATCGCTTAATCTTTCTACAAATTCATTTGCTCTTGATCTAGGAACATATAAAATTTTAAGTGCTGTACATCTTTGCCCATTGTAAGTCAATGCTCCCTTAACACATTCGTCTATTGTATCTTCAAGGTTAGCATCCTCTAAAATAATTCCTGGATTTTTAGCTTCCAATCCTGCATTTATCCTAAGTTTTCTGATTCTCGGATAATTTTCCAATATCTTATCAAAAGCTCCGCTTGATCCTATGAAAGCAAATGCGTCTAATTTTCCAGATTGCATTATTGGAGTTATTATCTCTCTTCCATCTCCATTAATGAAATTTATTGCGCCTTCGGGAAAACTCTCCCTAAATGCCTCATATAAAGGATTCAAACATAACATTCCAATTTTAGGACTTTTAGAAACTACTGTATTTCCCATTGCTAATGCTGGAATTAATGTAGTAAATGTCTCATTTAAAGGATAATTAGAAGGTCCCATACACAAAGTTACACCATTTGGTGTTCTTGTTACATAAGCTAAAGTTCCATTTCCATCTTCTCTTTTTGATAAGTTACTCATTTCATCAATAGTATCTTCAATATATTTTACAGTTCTATCAAATTCAGCTTCAGTTTCTCTTTTGTTTTTTCCAATTTCAAGCATCTCTAATTTAACAACATTCTCTCTTTGTTTTTTCATTTTATCAACGAAATTACTTAAGGCAATCATTCTATCTCTAATCGTCATAGATGGCCATATACCATTTCCATTATCATAAGCTCTTACAGCAGCATCTAAAGCATTCATTGATTCTTCGCCTGTTAACATCGGATAATTTCCTAAAAATTCTCTTTCTGGTTTTCCATCTCTCATTAAACAAACGCTAGAATAAACAGGAGAAGTTCTTTCAGCTCTTCTTATCTCTCCGTTAATTAAATATGTATCTCCCTCTTTATATGGAATAATATCATTAAATCTCTCTGGTAATTCTTTAGGAAAAATATTTTCTATTCTTTCTTGTAATGTAAGTGTTTTCATCTTATTCTCCAGTTATATTNAAAATGTTAAAAATCCCNATTTATAAANCTTCCTANATTAACCACTTTTAAAAAGTAACATTTATAAATAGATGATTTTCTTTAAAAGTTATGGTAGAACGTAAAATTCACTTAAGACCATTGTCCTTAGATGACTTAGATAATTTAATGACATGGATAAATGATCCTGAGGTTACTAAAAATTTAGCAAAATTTAATCAGGAAATTACAAGAAAACAAGAAAGAGAATTTTTAGAATTAATGTTGGTTTCAGAAAAGGATAAAGTTTTCTCAATAGAAAATGAAAAACAAGAATATATTGGTCAAATTGGAATTAATAACATCTATTGGCCAGCTAGAACCGGAAGACTTGGATTAATAATAAAAAAAGAACATCAAAATAAAGGCTATGCAATGTTGTCTATTAGAAATATCTTAGAAATAGCTTTTAATGATTTAGAATTAAATAAAATTTGGGCAATTTTTTACACTACAAATACAAAAATGAAACATATTACTGATAATTTCTTTTTTAAGCAGGAGGGGTTGCTTCGTCAAGAATACTTTCATAATGAAAAGTATCATGATATGTTCAGAGTTGCTATTTTAAGACAAGATTGGATTGTAAGAAGATCTAGATTCGCAATCCCTGGTTATGAATAATAAAAGAATAGAAGAATTACTTCTTACCAATAATTTTGAACATTTTAGTATCACATTTGCTACATAATCCTGACATAGCTTTCATACCATTTTTCATAATAACTTCTTTTTCATTCTTCATTTCTCTTTGTTGCTTACAGCGCATACAACGTCCTTCAGTCATTTTAAATCCCTCCGTTTATCATAAAATACTTAAAATAGCCTAAATTGCTTATTTATAAAGTTATTTATAACTCTATTTAACAATTTTCTATTTAGATTCGGCCTCTTTTATTCTTTTTTTAATATCCTTTGGTAAATATAATCCTTTTTCATCATTGAATAAATAATTAATATCTCGATTTTGAAGTCTTTGTCTTAATAACTTGCATAAGCTTTTAGTAACATTATAAATTTCCTCTAAATCTTGCATTTTCTTTCTATTTGAGATGGTAACATTACCTTCGCTCTCAACTATAACTAAAGCTGAAAGGTTTTCATGTTCTTCAGGAAATTCATATATTTTTGTAAGATTAATAACGCGAATTAATTCATTTTTATCTTTTGCCCAACCAAGATAAGGTACCCAAATATAAGGTTGTCTTGGTTTACCATGATCTGTTTCATAACTATATCTTGTACCTTTCGCAATTTTATGTTTTGAAGAATATTGATAATAATAACGTTCCATGAAATAGATTACTGCTAAATCAACCAAATCTTGATTATATCTAAACCTTTTGTTAGCTACAATATTTCCCCTTAGATTATTAGTCATATTAATAATAATAAGATAAAACTTATAAAATTATTTAATGTCATAATCCTAAACTTTTAACAATCTCTTCTTTATCAAACTCTTTTAAATCATCATAACCCTGTCCAATTTCTACACTATTTATTTTTAATAAAAAACAATAAAATAACAGTTGATATTAACATAAATCCTGAAATTTTAAAAGATGTAGCAATAGTATAAATGTCTGCAAAATATCCAATTAAAGGTGCAAATATAACATATCCAATATTCATTAATAAAGAGTTTATTGAAAGAATTGTGGCTCTATTTTTTGATTCTATTTGTTTATTTAATAAATGAGATACTATAGGAGAACCTATAGCTCTAAAAAAAGCTAAAATAATCATAAAGATAATACCTACATATCCTAAAAATATCGTAGCTAAAACTAACATAATTCCATCTAATATTTTAGAAACAATTAAAGTTTTATTATCTCCAAATTTATTAGATAATTTATATGACAATAAAGAACCAAATGCTCCCATAAAAGCTCCAAATGCTGCAACTATTCCAAAATAAGCAACAGGCAACTTTACAAAATCATAAAAGATTTGTGTTAAATGATAAGAAGATTCGGCAATACCAAATGAAAACAAACCATATAAAGAAAGTAATAAAAGCTGTTTATTCGAAATTAATATCTTTACAGAACTATGCATCTGCTTGAAAACATTATTATGTTGCTGTTTTTTGTATTCTGGTTCTATTGTTAAAATAAAAAGAATTAGATAGATTACAGCTAATGGAATAGACAATAAAAATGGTAATCGGATAAACTTGCTTGCCATAAAACCACCAGCAACACCGCCTATTGTTGCTCCGATCATTGCTAAAACATTCCAACGGCCAAGTAACTTCTTATATTCATTTTCTCTTTTTAATTCTTTTAGTGAGTCATATATTACTGCCTCTTGAGTTCCGCTGGTAAGGGTATTTTTAAATGCAAAAATAATAGAGAATAATACCAGCATATAAAAGTTTGTTGAAAATGCTAATAATGTAAACGCAACAACTGTAAAAAATCCTGCTATCACAAGCATATTCTTCTTTCCAAATAAATCTGCGAGTGCACCAGTTGGAACTTCAAAGATGATCATAACTATTGCTTGTATACTAAAAAGTAAACCAACTAACGTTATTGACTTAACAATATCATTAAAAAATAAGGTAACAACAGGCAAGAAAAAAGCCATTTGAGAAAGAAATGCTTGTACGTAAGCAATCTTGATATTTCTATTTAATAACACCTCTTCTGACATAATAAATTAGAAATACTATCTATTTATAATTGTTTTCTTAAAAGATAATTAAAACTAAAGCCCTAGGTTTTTTACTACTTCATCCTTATCAAATGGTTTAAGATCCTCAAGGAGCTGACCACAACCTAAAAACATTATTGGCCTTTGTGTTACGTAAGAAACAGAAATTATAGCACCACCTTTTTCATCAACATCGCTTTTAGTCAAAATAATGCCGTCAATTCCTATTGCTTGATTAAATTCATCTGACTGAGTTACAACATCATTTCCAGTTATACTTTCTCCTACAAATATTTTTAAATCAGGATGTGTTACTCTAACTATTTTTTTCATCTCATCAACTAAATTAGTATTTGAATGTAATCTTCCAGCTGTGTCTATTAGAACAACATCTAAATTTTTAGCTTTAGCATGTTTTATAGCATCAAAAGCAACGGCAGCAGGATCACTTCCATAATCATGTTTTATAACTTTTATTCCTAACTTCTCTCCATGCTCTTCTAATTGTTGAATTGCGGCAGCTCTGAATGTGTCTGCAGCAGCCAAAACAACTTTCAAATCATTTTTCTGTAAAAAATGAGCAACTTTAGCTATAGTTGTTGTCTTTCCACTTCCATTAATTCCAACAAAAACAATAATATAAGGTTTTTCCTGTTTACTTTTAACTTCACTTAATAAATTTATAGGACTAACATTAAATAAATCTTCAATTGATTTTTTTAAACTTTCAGTGATTTCTTTCTCAACTTCATTTCTCTTTATAGGTTTATTTGTAATATCTTTCTTTAAATCATCTTTAATTTTTTCTATAACCTCTACAGCAACATTATTCTCTAATAATGCCATTTCTAAATCCCAAAACATTTCATCAAATTGTTTTTCATTAATAACTTTAGTTGTTATTTTTTCTTTAACTTGTTCGAAAAATCCTTTCTTTTTTTCTTCTTTTATTTCAATAACTGGTTCTATACTTTCTTCTTTTTCTTCTTTAGGTTTTTTCTTAAAAATGCCAAAGAAACTTTTCTTTTCTTCTTTAGTTTCAATAATTGGTATTATTTCTTCCTTAATCTCCTCTTTAACTTCAGGTTTAACTTCTTCTATTATCTCTTCTTTAGGTTTTTTTTCTTTAGCTTTCTCTTTTTTAGCCGCTTTTATCTTTTCTTTTTTCTCTTTAACCTTTTTCTCTTTCTTGGGTTTTTCTTTAATTACTTCTTCCTTAATCTCCTCTTTAACTATCTCTACTTCTTTCTCAGGAACCTCTTCCCCTACCTTTTTAGTAAATTTCTCAATGGCTCCTTTTAATTTATCTTTTAAAAATTTAAACATAAATTTTAGCAAGAAAAAGTCCTTTTAAACCTTTTGAATTCAAATTTAAAGAGTTTTTAATAGTTTATTTGCATTTTCCAAATCATTATTGCTTATCAAATCTCTAACTTCTCTGTAAGGATCATAATATATTGGTTTGATGTTTTCAACTTTATCCTTCTTTATCTCTTTTCTTTCTATTTTAATAGGTTTTAAAACAGTTTTATAAACCTCAGTTTTATAATTTTTTGTAGTTATATCTCTATAAATCTCCATTAACTCATTATAAATTTCTTTTCTTTTGTGATATTCAAGGTAATTCACAATAACATTATAATCCCTTATTAATTTTCTATATAATCTTTTAGCTTCTCCGATTTTGTTTTCCGCAATTAAACTGTGTAATTCCATCATTTTAACATAAAATTTTCTTCTTGAGTTAGCATAATCATAAAATTCTAAAAATGCTTTCTTGCTCTGTTCTAAGTNATCTAACAATTTTTGTTTTTCCGTTAATAATTCTCTATANTCTCCTTTCATGTAATCTAAATCATGAACAACATCTTTTATTCTTCTTATATCTCCGAATTTCATTAAACTTTCTCCTTCAAATATCTTATAATAAACCAATAATAACTTTTTTTCGTCTTCAAAAGCTTTATTTAATTCCTTTTTATCACTTTCATTTAATTTTCCAAATGATAAATCTAGTTCAGCAAAAAGTTTGACAGCATCTTCATATTTTCCATCATTTATCAAAGGATCTATCTGATTTATTATATCAATAACATCATTCTTATCTATCTTAGTTTTAAGCATGATTATTAGTTAAGTTTTAGATTTATAAAGATTTTCATTGTTTATATCCAAATTTCTGAACACGGGAATTATTCGTATCCAATACATAAATATTGCCATCTCTATCTAAAGCAATATCTGCCGGATTGGCAAATTGTCCATTATCTGATCCATAAGATCCAAATTTAGTAATAAAACTTCCATCATTATTAAAAATTTCTATACGGTTATTTTCTGTATCGGCTACGTAAATCTTCCCATTACCATCCATGGCAATTCCCAATGGTCTAAATAACTGTCCATCTCCGCTGCCAGGTGATGCAAATTTTCTTAAAAATTTTCCATTATTATCAAATACTTGTACTCTACTATTATGATCTGTAACATAAACATTTCCCACATTATCAAAAGCAATCCCACTTGGAAATCTTAATTCCCCATCGCCACTTCCCCCTACATTAAATGGTCCTTTTGCTCCCCATTGTGTGATAAATCTTCCATCGCTTGTAAATTTTTGAATTCTGTTGTTCAAAGCATCTGCTACATATACCTCATCATTTTCATTAACTGCTATTCCCCAAGGATCAAAAAAATAACCTTCTGCTAAACCATGAGAACCCCATCCCCCAACCTGATTGCCATCATTATCAAATTTATTTACATGATCCCCAATTTTGTCTATAACATAAATATTATTGTTATTATCTGCTTCTATTCCAACAGGCATTTTTGAAAGGTATTGGCTACTTAAAGAAAATTTGCTGATAAATCTTCCATCGCTTGTAAATTTTTGAATTCTATTAGTTTCAGAATCTGTAACATAAACATTTCCCAGATCATCAACTTCAATCCCAAATGGTTTTTTAAACTGTCCATTCGCATTTCCATTGCTTCCCCATTGTAATACATATTCTGGTGTTATAATATCTAAAGTCTCTTTTTCTAAAAATTCCAGTATCTTATCTAGAGTTTGTTGTTCTCTTACTATAGACCCATGACTCGAGTGTTGTAATATTGAAGATATACTAGAAAATCTTGGATGTAAAACACTGCTTGGAAATAAATTAAAATTAGATGTTATCCAAGATAATAATCCATCATGTGGTCTCTCTAATATTGAATCAAGATTTCCAGAATTATATTCCCCGCCTAAAATTAATAAATTAATATTACCCATATCATAAGCCTGATTTAAATGTTTCATATAAGGACTATTAACAACCATATCTTTAGTTCCTTGATTAATTAGTTTGGTTGGAATAACAACTCCAAAAGCTCCCAAATTAAGTAAATTTTCTAACATCTCAGAATTAACTAAAGCCTCTAAACTTTTGTTTAAACTTTCNTCTTTTGTTAAAAATCCTCTGTTTGGTGGNCCTAATTGTATTATTTTCTTTATTCTTTTATCATTTAATGCCAAATCCAAACCAACTTCGCATCCTTTACTATGATCTATTTCATAAATTTCTCTATCTGTTGAAAGAGTAGCTAAAAAACTTTTTATTTTCTCAACACTTATCTCAGTGCTTTCTTCAAAATCATATTCTACACTTACAATATCATAATCATTTGGTATCCCTTCTCTTAAAAAATCAAAAGTTCTAGAATTACTATTTAGTCCATGAATAAAAACAACAATTGGTTTCTTAGAATTTCCGTCATATCTATCAAAAATTATTTTGTATTCATTCTTCTTTCCGTTTATTATAGAAGCCGTTGTTAAATCTTCTAATCCTGTAACTTGATTTCTTGGTGATATTCCGATTCTTGAGCCAGTAATATGTTTTGTTCCGTCTCTTTCATAAATTCCTATTCCATCATTATTAGAACTTACAAATATTGTATCCTTAGCAGCATTCTCTAATTTTATTTCTAATGATTTAGCATCTTTATACTCAGCATTAATATTTGGATTAACTTTTCTTATTATTACTTCTGTATCTTCACTAAAACAATTTTTTCTAAAATCTAATTTCATTCCATCTAACTCTACACTTCCGCCATTAACCCCAATAGTAACTGTTTTTTCATTTTTAACTTCTGGAATTGTAGATTTCTTTCCACTACATCCAAGCATAGCTAATGATAATAAAATACTTCCATAAAGATTGATAGCTCTTTTTAGCTTGTCACCACTCATATCTTAGATAATAAAATAAAAGGTTAAAAATGAGGCTGTTTAACTTTGGAGTTACACATTATATAGAAGAAAATATATTTACTATAAGCTTAATTAGATATAACTTAAAAGTAGTTACAAAACAAAAGCTTTATAAACTGTTAATCGATCACAAATTTATGAAAGAGATCCATTTAATGCCAAATAATGCAGGAGAATTAGAAGAAATAAAAACTGTGTTAGACGGCCATACTCATAATTTACGTTATCGTTCTAGAACATCACTTACTAATCATCAATTAGAAAAAGAATTAAATAGAATGCAACGTTATTATACAATACTTAAACATAATGAAGATGGTGATTCCACTCAAACTGTATTCAAATCACGAGAGGAAACAAAATTATTTTACAGAAGCATTTTACGAGATTATTTAACTCTTACATGTAAAGAAGAAGATCATAATCCATTAATACCCTATGCATTGGGTAGTATTCCTAGGGTTGCTTTTAATGCTGGAATAGCATATCTTGTTGGTGATTATCTTTTAAATCTAGGTTCAAATGGTTCATTAATTGCAGCAGGTGTAGGAGCGACTACAAGATTGATAGATGAAGCAAAGGGTACACATATTTCTTCAGCCACGGTTCATATGGGTGGTTTAGTTGGTCTTCTAGGAAAAGGAATTGATGTTGTATTAAATTTTAATACCTCTCCCTACTTTACAGGCGCTGGAGTTATTTTAGCTAATCTTTTAAGTGCCGTTGGAGATGGATTTAATTGTGGAAAAGAATCGCGAGCTTATTTTAGTAATCAAGCAAAATATAATAGAAAAAAACGTAAACTCATTAATAAAACTTTAAAAGAATTTGGAGTAAAACCCACAAAAGAAATGTGGAGTAAAACACCTTGGCAAGATAGAATTTATTCAGCAATAAGTTTTATCTCAGATTAAAAAATTACCTTTTTTATTAATAAATTTTTTAAAATATAATACCAAAAGATTTAATACTACTAAAAAATTACGAAGATTATGACTATAAACGATATTGTTAAAGATATACCTTTCTGGGTGCCACTTGGCATTACAGGATTATGTGTAGCAGGAATTGTAACAGATGGAACTATAAAAGTTTACAAGGCCATAAAAAGAACAAATGCCAGATTTAAAGAGTTACAAAATACATATAGAAATGATTTTTCTAAAGATGAATTAATTGGATTTTATGGAGATCTAGTATTGAAAGTAAGACCTGGTCTTTGGGGTAAAAAGAGTAAAATAGCTACTCAAATAACAAGAGATTTAGAAGAGCAGATTATGATTTATGTTACTCAAGAAGTTAATGAAGCAATATCTAAAGGTGCAGTATTAAATTTCAGAGATTCAATAATGCAACATTCTCCAACATATAAAAGAGCAATTGAATTATTTCATTCTTATCGACAAGATATTTAATTCATATCTTCAGAAGAAGCTTGATCACTATTATAATTATTAATCATCATCTCTAATTTATCTTTAAATCCGTATTTATTGCAGACAATTCTTGCAAGTTTTCTTCCGCCAGTTTTTGATCTTACATAAGGTCTTATTAGATTCTCATCAAATCCAAAATCTCTAAAATTTCTATCTATGCTCATATGCCTCTCATAATTTTTCAAAGAATTTACTTGATTTAGTCCAACAACAAAAAAGTCCCATAGCGCCNATCCCCATTGCTGTCGAGTTATGTTTTCAATCCCAANAGCAACTATCGGTAAAGAAAGTATATTAGAAAAGGGTGCAGCATACATATACACCGTAATTTTTTCAAATATATTATCCATCTTATAACTATTCCATTCCACCCATTCCAGGCATTCCGCCCATTCCGCCAGGTGGCATTCCTCCATGACTTCCAGACAAATTACCTGCAGCAATAACATCATCAATTCTTAATATTAATTCAGTAACTTCGCTCGCTGATTTTGTTGCTTGAGTTTTAATTTTTAATGGTTCAATAACTCCAGCTTTCCAATTATCAATTACTTTTCCGCTGAAAACATCCAATCCAGCCCATTTGCTTCCTTTGTCATGTTCCATTTTTAATTGTGTTAACATATCAATAGGGTCAAGTCCTGCATTTTCCGCTAATGTTTTTGGTATAACTTCAAAAGCATCTGCAAAAGCATTTACAGCTAGTTGTTCTCTTCCTGAAAGTTTATTGGCAAATTGTTTTAATCCTCTAGCAACTTCAATTTCAGGAGCTCCACCGCCAGCTACAACTTTTCCAACTTTTAAAGCAGCTGATATATCTCCCAAAGCATCTTTCATTGCTCTTTCAATTTCATCAATAACATGTTTTGTTCCGCCTCTTAATAATATTGTGACAGCTTTTGGATTTTTGCATTCTCTAACATAAGTCATTGATTCGTCTCCGATTCTTTGTTCTTCAACAATTCCAGCATTTCCTAAATCTAATTGGCTTATATCATTTAAATTAGTGGTTAAAGCAGCTCCAGTTGCTCTTGCCAAATTATCCATATCTTCTTTCTTAACTCTTCTTACAGCATAAATTCCTTGTTTTGCTAGATAATGTTGAGCAATATCATCAATTCCTTTTTGACAAATAACAACATTAGCTCCTGTCTTTATCACTTTATCAACCATGTTCTTTAACATTTTTTCTTCTTGATCAACAAAAGCTTGTAATTGCATTGGATCATTTATCTGTATTTTAGCATCTGTTTCTGTATTTTTAATTTCTAATGCAGAATCTAATAATAAAATTTTAGCATTTTTTACTGTTTTTGGCATTCCAGAATGAACTCTTTCTTTATCAATTAAAATTCCTTGTACCAATTCAGAATCTTCTGTTCCGCCGCCCATTTTCTTTTCTAATTTAATGCTATTCATATCAATTACTAATTCGTTATTGTTTTTTTCCATAACTTGCTTAATAGCTTTAACGCAAATATCAGCTAATTTTTCTTTATTAGCTTCTGCTCCCTTTCCAGTCATTGCTGTTATTGCAATATTTTTTAATAATTCAATATCATTTTCATTAATATTTTCAGCAATTTTATTTAATATCTTTATAGCTTCATCTGCCGCTTGTCTGTAACCTCTAGCAATTATTGTGGGATGAATATTTTGATCAAGTAAATTTTCAGCATTTTTCAATAATTCTCCTGCAATTACTACAGCAGTTGTAGTTCCGTCTCCGACCTCATCTTCCTGAGTTTTAGCTACCTCAACTATCATCTTAGCAGCTGGATGTTCAATCTGCATTTGATCTAGAATTGTAACTCCGTCATTTGTAACAACAACATCTCCTAAGCTATCAACTAGCATCTTGTCCATTCCTTTAGGTCCAAGGGTTGTTCTAACAGTTTCAGCAACTAATCTAGCTGCCATTATATTATTTCTTTGTGCATCTTTTCCAGTAGTTCTTTGACTACCTTCGCTTAAGATGAAAATTGGTTGTTGGTTTTGTGCCATTTTTATTTCTCCTTATCAATACTTTGAACACCTTACTTTAGAAATATCAACAAAAATATTGTAAAATGGTTATTTATAAGCTTTACTATTTCTCATACTGCCTTTTTACTTTATATTTCTCTGAACTTAATATCTCATTATATTCTTTCTCAAATTGAATATTTTTCTTATTTTTTCCGAATAATAAAAGGTATAAAATTATAGCTAATATAATGCCAAGCAATACATTTTTATTATTAAGTAATTCTATCATATGCTTATGCTAATCTAAAATTATTTAAACCTTTGTTTTGTACACAGAAAACCTTATAAACTATTTAGTGGTAAAATTAACATGGTAAACACTTACACAAAACAATTAGAAGAACTATTTCCATTCTACTTAAATGTAAATGGTACTAAAACTTTTTTAAAAACAATCCAACCAAAATATTGGAAACTTTTTTTTGATACNCTAAAGAATGGTCCGGAAATAAATTCAAATCACGATGAACTTAGCAATAGATTAATTGGAACTCTAAATTACCCAGCAAATATCGCTACAGAAAGTGAAAATAAAGAATTATCTGAAATAGAAAAAGAAGTTAAAAGAATACCAGAAGGATCTTTCTTATCAATAAATAGGGCTTTAATAGCAGAATTAAAAGTAAGAAAAAAAGACCTTAATTATTTGAGTCATCCATTAGATGATTCAGAGATTTATTCCTTAACCAGTACAAGAATCGAAGCTGAGTTTAGAAGGAGAAAAGAAATTTATTTAATGTTTTTCCTATTGGGTCTTAATACTGCTGTATTCGCCCAGGTAATTGGTGGCAGAAATGGTGGTTTTCTAGGAAATTTATTAACAACAAATATAAGTTTAGCAATAATAAACGGAACAAAAAACCTCTATAACGAGCCAGTATCAGCATATAAGCATTTAGTAAGAAGAGCAGAAAGATTAGATGATATTCGTTAGCTTTTCTTATATCTAATTTTAATAACTATATAATAACTAACCTTTTATTAATTTGTATATTAAATAGCTTATTTTCTTCAACCGAATCATTTATTAAGTTATTTACATTATCCCATATTATGAAAACAGGCATTTCAGTTCGCGATGCAATGACAACAAAGCCGATCACAGCCACGCCCGAAGAAAGTTTACAAGAAATATCAAAGAGAATGTTAAAGGAAGGTGTTGGTTCAGTAATAGTACAAGATAAGGGGAATTTAGTTGGAATTATTTCAGAAAAAGATATAGTTGAAAGAGTTGTAGCTAAAGGTTTAATTCCAAAGGATATAAAAGCTAAAGATGTAATGACAAAAACATTAGTAACAGTTCCGCCAAACATTGATATTTATGATGCTTTACTTGTCATGAATAATGAAGAGATAAGAAAATTGCCAGTTGTAGACGGAAAAAGATTACTTGGTTTTATCACAGTTAAAGATATAGTAAAAATAGAGCCAGCAATGTTTGAAATTTTCTCAAGAAGATTAGAAATCTTAAAAGAAGAGCAAAGAAAGCCTGTTAAAATAACTCATGGAAGATGTGAAAATTGCGGTTCAGAAGGTCCATTATATAAAGTTAAAAAAAGATGGCTTTGTGAGTCTTGTAAAGGTTAAAAATTAAAATTATATTTCCCGTTAATAATATCAAATTCTACCTCAAGACCCCTATAATCGTGGAGATTCTTTATTAGTCTTGTTAAATTTTTATTACAACAAACCTCAGCTTCCACACTAATCTTCTCTAATTTATTTGTACCATTCTTTTTTGATATTTCGATGTTTATTTTTTCACTTCCATCTTCCGACCCAGATCCTATAACAACACCTAATGTAGAATAATCCAAAAGTGTTCCCTTATAATGTCCATCATAGTTTACTATTTCCACTTCAGTTTAAAACATATAATTATACTAATTTATAAACCTTACTAACCAAAACATTTATTAACAAACATCATATTTTATCATTAATGCCTGAAAAGATTAAAATCACACCTGGTGGTGGTTTAAGAATCACCAGTCAAGAAATATCATTTAATTTCGAAGATTTCTATAAAAAACTGCATGCATGGTTTATAAAAAGACATTATAACTTCCAAGAAAAATTTACAAAAAATAAAGAGAAGGGTGGTTGGGGACGAGAAATTAAATTAAATTGGGAAGGTGAAAGAAAACTAGATGACTACGTTAAATTCCTTATTGTAATCTTAATGGATCTGGAAAAATATACCGAAGAATCAAGTAATCTAAAGGGAAATCTTAGAATAACTGTAAATTCTTTCTTAATTCTAGATTGGAAAGATCAATTTCAAGATAAAAAACTAAAGAAAAAGTTATTTAATATTTATAATAAATTTATTCTTAAAGATAAGATAAATAACTATTATGCAGCAAAACTTTATGATGAAACAGAAGAACTTGTAAATTACTCAAAATCCTTGCTTCATGAATGAGCCAAAAGATTTATTAATAATCTAGTATATTTTTATTTCATGCACAAAGAGGCAGACGCAATAACAATTGTTCCAGGTATCAATCTAAACTGGAAAGGTGTTTTTGATTTGGGAGATATGTATCGTCAGTTAAAATGGTGGTTCGACTATGAAGGTTTCGGTGATGAAACTAAAAATTTTAAGGAAGTAAAATACGTAGAGCGCATTAAACCAATAGGCAAACAATATGAAATCCGTTGGATATGCGAAAAAAACGTTTCAGATTATTTTGCTTATCAAATTGAAATAACAATGTTAATTTTCGGAGTTAAGGACGCTGAAGTAAATGTTGGTAGCAAAAAAGTTAAGATAGATAGAGGCGAAATTGACATGAGAATTAGTTCCAAGTTAATAAGAAATAGGTCTGGAAAATGGAAAAAGGATAGTTTTCTTAAAAAAATATATGATAGTTTCATTGTTAAAGACAGAATAGATGGTTATAAGCAAAATATCTATGAAAAAACCTATAAATTCCAAGATGAAGTAAAAAAATACCTTGCTTTCCATAAACTATAACCGTTAACTTTATTAAATCATTATTCTTTTAATTTTTATGTCAGAAGAAGATTTTGTGGTGCGCAATATAGAGATCAGCCAAGATGCTGTATTTGATCTTAATGATATCTTAAAATTTCTACGTGACTGGTTTAAAACTAATGGTTACGGGAATACTGAAAAAAAACATGCAGAAGAAAATAAATCGGGTAATCTATCTTTAAAATTATCATGGCAGCCTGAAAAGAAAGTAGATGAGTACGTTAAATTTCACATTAATATCGATATAAAAGTAAAAGCCAAGCAAGTTCTTGTAAAAAACAAAAAGATGTATCAAGGCAATGTTTTAATTGAGCTAGAAGCCACAATGGAAAAAGATTATGATGATGAATGGTCTGGTAGTATAACTAAAAAATTCGTTCGCGGCGCTTATGATAAGTTTGTAACGCCTGACAAAATGTCAAAATACGAAAAAAAACTTAAAGAAGATGTAAAAGATTTACAAGATGAAATTAAAAGTTATTTAAACTTGGTAAAAGAAAAATGACTTAAACTCTTCTTTCTAATCGAGTTATCTTATCTTCTAGTTTCTTAATTCTATTACTCACATATCTTGACCTATCATCAAGAAACGTTCCTATAGCCCCACTATATACACCTATTTGTACTGCATTTCCATCTCTTCTAACAATTCCATATATCAAATAACCTAATCCTGCTATCTGCAGAAGTTTTGGTGGAACTTTATATGACAATTCTCTGAAATTCATTTTATTAAAACAAACAACAAAAACTATATAAATCTATCTTTTACAACATATATATTACAACATATAAAAAAACAAACATTTATATACAAGTTTTACTTTCTATTTGATAGGCCCGTCACGAGAATACTCAACGGAGCTAACGAAAAATTCAAGCTATGATGCTTGGGAGTTAGTGTTACGGGCAATATAACCTTAAAAAGTAAGAGTAAGGCTACAAAACATCACATTTATAATATCACAGGTAAAAAAACCTTTTATTTTAAATTTAGAGGGTGAATCGGTTAATTTTAGAAACCGAAAGTAGATAGTCTTATTCTTAGAGGTTTATATGATCAAAATGAAAAATAACATAGGAAGTGAAGAAAATGGGAAAGATAAGCCCAGTATCAGCAAAGTATATAGTTCATACTCAAATACAGATAGACGGAATAGTAGACCGTCCAGACGTTATTGGGGCAATATTTGGACAGACAGAGGGATTACTTGGAGCAGAATTAGAGCTCAGGGAATTACAGCGTAATGGTAGAATAGGAAGAATAGAAGTAAAACTAGACACAAAATCAGGAAAAAGCTCTGGTTACATCATTATACCTAGTTCTCTAGATAAAGTTGAAACCGTTATTATAGGAGCTGCTTTAGAAACTATTCAAAGAATAGGGCCTTGTAATGCTAAAGTTAAAGTTGAAACTATAGAAGATGTTAGAATTTCTAAAAGAAGCTATGTAATTGAAAGAGCTAAAGAATTGCTTAAGAATCTAACTGAAAACGTCTTGCCTGATTCTCAGGAAATTACAGAAGAAGTTACAGCATCTGTCAGAGTTATGGAAATAACAGAATATGGTAAAGATAGACTTCCCGCTGGTCCTGGAATAGAGGAAGCTGAGGAAATTATAATTGTAGAAGGAAGAGCAGATGTTCTTAATCTATTGAAAAATGGTATTAAGAATGTTATTGCAATGAACGGAACATCAGTTCCTGAAACTATAAAAGAACTATCTAGAAGAAAAACAATTACTGTTTTTGTAGATGGAGATAGGGGCGGAGATCTAATTATTAGAGAATTATTAGATTCAGCTGAAATTGACTTTGTAGTTAAAGCTCCTGATGGAAAAGAAGTTGAAGAGATAACTAAGAAAGAATTGCTTAAAGCTTTGCGTGGAAAGATAGCAATTGAACAGATAAGAATGGAGATTATGACAAAAGCAGAATCTGATTCTGAAAGACTTAAACAACCTCCATTGGTTGTCAAAAGAAGAACTACCGCAACAGCTCAAGAATTAGCTACATTCAAGCAAATGCTAGATGATTTACTTGGTACTCGTGGAGCTTATATCTTAGATAGAGATAGTAATGTTCTAGGAAAAGTTCCAATGAGCGAATTAGCTGTTACTTTACGTTCTCTAAATTCAGGAATAAACGCCATTGTAATAGATGGCTTTGTTGATCGTGAATTAGTTGGAATGGCTGAGAAAGCTAGAGTAAAGTTCTTAATTGCTAATGAAAGCAAAGCCAGACAGCAAGATACTAAAGTAGAAATCTTGACAAGAAAAGATTTTTAAATTTTTTTTAATTTCTTTATAGTAGTAACAAATAGATAGATTTATATATGGGTAAATTTTACCTATACTATGGCAAGATTACTAGAATTAAATGGAATCCCCCTTTTTGACATTGGTACAGTTTTGTCAGGAGCTTCTGTAGGTTTTTCTAAAGCAAGGGGTATTGAGATTGGTCATTTAGATGAATTACTAAAATATGGTCCAACGGTTTTTGCTACTTTAATAGTGCCTAGTGCAATGTTATATTCTAGAAAAAAGTTTAATTATGATAGTAATGTTTTTGAGATTACGCCTGGACAAGGTCTTAAGGTTTATAATAATCCTGTTTCAACAGAAATAAATAAAAAATTAAGTACTCCAAATATTGTTAAAGAAACTTTTGGAACTAGTTTAAAAACAGCAATAGAAATTTGTATTGGATATGCAGCAGGATATGCTATAGGGAGATTTTCTTAAGATAAAATGGAACTAGAAAATATAATAAAGACAACAACAAAGATTGTTAAAAAAAATTTGAAGTCTCATTTAATTGAATCTACTGCTCTTTTAGCTGAATCAACTCCAGTATTTGCTGCGAATGAGACAGCTTTTGCAAAAATGCCAGTTGATGTTTCTATGCATGCAAGGATATGGGCCATAGGATTGACATTTGCTGGTATGGGTATTGCTTACGCTAAAGGAAGAGATTGTTATAGAAAACTTTTTCATATTACAGACAGAACAAGTGAAAGAATTCAAAGTTTAAATGATGCAATTTATACAGGATTATTTAACTTAGTTGTTGCCCCACCAATCTATTTTGTTTCTGGAGAAAGAGATCCTAAAAAAATAGCTTTAGGAACTTTAGGTTCGGTTACACTTGGATTATTTAACGGCCTACCATTGGGATATTCCGTTGATGTATATAGAGATTTGACTGGATTAAAAGATTGTGAAAGACCTTCATATCCGGATATATTAAAAAGGCAGGATCCTAAAACTAAAAAAGGTTTGGCTGCATTGGTTACAGCAGGAACAATAGCACTAACAGCTGGAATTTATGCTGTAGCTCAAAGAAGATAATTTTTCTTAATTTCTTTATAGTAGTAACAAATAGAAAGGTTTATAAAGAAGTAAATATAATTATTTTTATGGCAGATTTAGAAAAACGTTTAAATGGATATGATAATCCAGCTCAACAAAATATAGAGTATACGGGACAACCTAAAGAGAGAAAAGATTTTTATGAAAGAGCTAGAGATTCTCTTACTAATTATATTGTAGATGTATCTGCAGGATGGACATTTTTTACTCCGACGTATGCAGCCATGGAATATTTAATTACTGGAATGAGTTCTGAAGAAGTGCTTAAATCTCGTCTAGCTGGTTTAGTAGCACATTCTATAGCAATGAGGCCAACAGGATTACTTAGAAACAAACTTGCCAAAAAATGGGGAGTTACAAAACAAAGTCGTTTTTATAAAAAATGGGCAGTAAATGCTTGTGCTCAAACACCAATACAGGCAGTTTTGTATACAAGCATGTTGCTTTATTCAGGTGCCTCTCCAGAAGAAATATCTGTTGCTTTACCCTTAGGTCTTGCGATAGCATTTCCATTATCTGAGCCATTTGGCAGATGGATGGATAGGTGGAGAAAAGTTTGGGGCAAAGAAGCAGCAATAAAATAATTTTCTTTTTCTTAACCAAAACTTTAATAAACTTCTAATAAATTATTATCTTTAATGAAAAAAGGGGAAAGTACTAGAATATTTAATCTATTTAATATTGGCATAGCAATTGCTATTATAATAATCATAGGTTCTATCTTCTTCTTATCATATAAAAAGGATTGCGGAACAGATCAAGAATGTTTTGTGAAAGAAGCTAAAATATGTAATCCAGCTAAACTTAATCTATTGAAAGATGATAATTCATATTATTATGAAATAACAAATTCATTATCAAAAGAATGTAATTTCGCAATAACCTTAACAAAGGTCTCAGATTCTAACATAGAAGCTAAACAACTATTAGAAGGAAAGACAATGTATTGCACTGTTCCAAAAGAAGGCATAGATAAATTTGACATAATAAAAAATGAAAATGTAATTGATTATTGTACAGGACCATTAAAAGAAGGCATTTATGAATTAATTATAAGAAGGTTGTATGGAAATTTGGCAAGGAACATAGGTCCTGTTTTAAATCAGATTAATAATAAAACTACTTAACAATTTCAATTTTATAATCTTCATATTTCTTGAATAATGCTGAAATATACTCTGAAACTTCCATTGTTACGCCAGGTGCTTTTTTTAACGTAAATTTTTCTTTATCCATATTTAGTTCAATTGCTTCCATTAAAGTTACTACTATATCTGTTCTTAACGATTTTAAGTTTTGTCTTTGATCATATGTTAAATTATTTTTACTTTCGAACGATGCTTCTTCTTCTTTGGTTAATTTTTCTAAATCTTCTATTATTTTTATTTTACGTTTATATGACTTATCATCATATTGTGTTTTAAATTCTCCAGGTATATCTAATCCCAAAGCATTTAATGCATCAACATAAGATAAATCAAAAATTTTATAGTGCTCCAACCAACCTGCAATACTATTTTTATCCATCTTGCCACTTAACATATCATCTAAATGTTCATAAAACCCCATATCTTTAGAAAGTTTAAAATATAATTCAACATCATCATTACCTAAGATGATTCTAGTTTTATTACCCATAAACCTACCCCTAAATATATCATGTCCTCTTTCTTCATAGCCAAAAATCGCTGTTAAATCTGAATGTTTATCAATAATATCACCAGCCCTAATGCTAATCGGTCCTTCAACTAGTTTAAACTTTTCATTATAAATCCCTAGTTTGTCTGAACCTTTTAATGCCTGTTTTTCTGTAGGAATCAAAATGTTATAATTAGATAAATCAAAATCTAACTCTCCTTTTATAACTCCAATTCTTAGTTCTTCATTTTCCTCTATCTCATAACTACTGGTAAAACATCCGTCTTTGCCATGTTTACTTAATCTAGTTCTATCAACTAATACTTGTTCTCCTTGTTTATTGTTAATCTTGCGTTTTAATAATCTAAGTTTTCCATCCATCTCTTGATTTAATAAAGAATCCATAATAATCAAAAAATCTTTAATATTGTCTCCAGTAGAAACCTCTTTTTTTATTATCTTTTCTTTTATCGCTTCAATTTTTTTATCTCTTTTAGAAATAGTATTTTTAGTTTCTCTATCCAATCGCAAAATTTCTTCTAAAATATCCATATAACACTAAAATAAGGTTAAATATTTAAACATTATTGTAATTCAAAGATTATTTAGATAACTCTTTTACTGTTTTCTTAAAGGCTTCAATCTGAGCATCGCTTAATTTTCTGTAAGATAGATAATTTTTTTTAATACTTCTTAAAAAATAGCTTTGTTCATATAACTTTCTGTCAATATTAAACAATTTCCTAAATTTAGGATCATTAATGGGCTCATCTAAATAATCGAGCTCGCATTTTACACAATAAGGTTTTTGCTTCCAATGCATCTCAACATAGTTTTTCTTACATCGAATGCATAATTGTTTGTATTTTGCCATTGTAATTGTAAAGTAGGCCGCTTAGCTCGTTATAAAACCCCAACTCCGGCTACCTCAAGCTTTCCTCCCCTCTGCTACCCCATAAACACCAAGATTGATGTTTAGCGTTGCTTCATTCCTGACCTGGCGCGATTCACAAGAACCTCAGCCTTATAGGACAGAGGATCGTTGTACGACCTGAGACCAAAAGCTAAAGTCTATACCTCACTAAGCTTCAGTCTGTCATGAAGTCCGTTTACAGTGCAGCCGAGGACTAGCCGGCCACCTAGCCTACAATTAGTTTAAGAATATCATTGTTTTAAAGCTTTCTATTCAAGTTTAGCATCAATTAATTTAGTATAATCTCCTTTTCCTGGTATAATATTTCTAACTCCGCCTTTTGGATTCTCAACATCCCCCTTATATCTAGGAATTAAATGTATATGTAAATGGTGAATTGTTCTTCCGGCTTCCTCTCCATCATTAATTCCAATATTATATGCATTTGGATTATATGTTATATCAGTAATAGTTTTCGTATTTTTTACAGCATCTAATAAATCAGATATATCTCTTTTTGTTAAATCAAAAAATGAAACTATGTGTTTTTTTATAATAATGTTTACATGTCCCTTATTTACAGGAAACTTATCATATCTTGAATAAAAACGATTATTTTCATACAATATCTCTACTCCTTTTTCATGTATATTGCAAAATAAGCAATTTTTATCTTCCATATTTTATTTAAATAATCTAATATTTATAAATATTTAGCAAAATTAAAAGTTATTATTAATATTAACTATATTTATCTAAAAACTCATCAAATTCATCAAATAGATATTTTACTTTAAGCCAATCATATCCTATCTCTTTAGCAATTTCATCTATTTTTCTACTATCCCCATAAGAATAAAGTTTTCTTAACGAGTCTCCAGTTTCTTTCCTTAAAAACCATTTACTTCCAAATTTTTCTTTTAACCTACTCCTTAGCTGAGCTTCCATAATCCAAGCTCTTAAATAATCAGCAGAATAAAACCCATCATCAACATCGACTAAATAATTTTTCTTATTATAAATTGTTTTAGTAGCTTTAGATAAAATATCTTTATAACATTCTCCCATATCTTTATATTTTTGATTGGTTTCTTCAAATTTATCATTTATTTTTCTTAAATCTTTATTATGTAATTTTAATTCATATATTAATTTTCCGCAATATCTCCTGAACATAAATAACTTATACCCTTCACTTAATCTGTAAAACTTATCTATGTTTTTTTCATCCATTTTAATATAATATCTAAGCCATTCTTTATTCATTAATAAAAATCCAAAAAGAAAGGCATAAGTCTCAGAAACAGAGTGATTACCACCTAACATTTTTAATTCAAAGGGCAATTTACCATTAGTGTTTCCATAATGTTCAGCATGTCCTGATTCATGTAAAATGCTTTCATAATCATCATGTCCCCCATGTGGTTTAATAACTAATTTAACTTCTCCAGGAACTTTAATAGGATAACAAAAAGCTCTTGCAACTTTTTTTGGTCTATCTTCTATGTCTAGTTCAATATTTTTCTGGTTTTTTATATCAAATCCAAGATTTAACAATGTTTTAGAAAAAACCTCCATAAGTTTTTCTTTTGGAAAGTATTTATCAAACTGTTTTCCCTGAAAAGAATAAGCTGCATCATAATTTCTAGTGTTTTTTAGATCTAAATTAATCTCTTTCATTAAATTTTCCATTAATTTTTCAAATCTTTCATCCGTATCAATTAAGAATTTCTTTAAAACTTTCTCTAAATCTTTGTAATCAATTTCCTTTACCAATTCATAAAAATGCTGATAGTTTTTAAATTGTAAATTTTTCAACATTCTATAATCATTCTCTAATAATGTTTTATAGTAAGAATTTAATTTTTTCTTGATATTAACATCCAAATCAGCCATCTCATCTCTAATTTTCTTATCTTTCTCATTAACAATCATAACTCCGAGATGTCTAAAGTTTATCTTCTTTCCCTTATATTTAACAAAAGCCTTAGCTTCATAAGTTTCAACTTCATCCTGGATTTTAGCAACTTTTAAATCTAAATATCCGTTAATTAAATAATAAAGAATATGTTCATAAATTCTTCTTTCTAATCTATCTTTTGTATTTTTTACCTTATTTTCAATTAATATAATATTTTCTTTTTCAAATATCTTCTTATATTTTTCAAATATCTCGGCAATGTTTAAGTCATCCTTTAATCCGATTCTATTAGCATAAGCTTCTCTAGCTACTTCTTCTTCAAATAGTTCTATTTCTTCTCTTATTTCTTCTATTTTCATACTGTAGGTATTAAGTTTCTACTATCTTTTGCTTTTGTTACTATCCCTTCTCCAATTCCTTTGCCAATAAAATAAGAATTGTAAGCTGATAATCCAGCTAAACTTTCAAAAAAACTTTTTTTTCTCTGATAACTTACTAAATTAATAGACTTTAATCCAGTTAATTCTTTTATCTTTTCTTCAGCTTCTTTTTTTCCGCCTAATCTATCTATTAATCCAAGTTCCTTTGCTTCAACTCCAAGATAAAATATTCCATTAGCTAATTTCTCAACTTGCTCTTTACTTAACTTTCTATTGGCTGCAACATCGCTAACAAAATAATCATGAATTATGTTTAATTTTCCTTGCAATAAATTTCTTTCTTCAGTTGTTAACTCTCTAAATGGACTTCCTGTATCTTTATATTTTCCTGTTATTAATTGTTCATATGTAACTCCATATTTTTCCATTAACTTTTCAAACTGCAAATAACTTCCAATAACTCCAATACTTCCAGTAATCGACATCGGATCAGCTATTATATAATCAGAACCGCTTGCAACCCAATAAGCTCCAGAAGCTCCAAGTTCTCTTATCCAAGCTACAACTGGTTTTTTACTTTCTTTAACAGCATCTGTTATCTCCTTGCTGGCTAAAACAGTTCCGCCCGGGCTATTAATTTCAAGAATTATCCCTTTTATACTTGAATCATCATTTGCTTTTTTTATTAAATCTACTAAAACTTCACTAGACGCTCCAGTAGTACTAAATGGTAAGCTTGAATCTCCTGAACTTGTTATCTCTCCTGAAATTGGGATTAAAGCTATATTATTATCTTGAAAACTAGGCTTATTATTTTCCTTAATATAATTAGATGTTATAATAGCAGCTAGCCATAATATGATTAATAAAACAATGACAAATTTCCATTTCTTCATTTTTCTACCTCAATAACTTCTGTTTTAGCTAACTTATCAAACAATCTTAAATGTGTCTTATTTATTAACATATATAATATATCAACCAATAATAGTATGTTAATTGGTTTGCTTATATTTCTTACTAAAGCTTGCCAAAATTCCAAATTTCCTTCACTACTTACTTTAATATTAAATATCATTTTCCCTACTGTTTGTTTAAGCTTCCATTCCATTAATGTCCAATAAAGAAAAGATAAAACTCCGATGCTTAATCCAACTGTTAACAATAATCCGTAATTGCCTGTCTGAGTTAGTTGACTTAGATTGTTCCAATTAAAATCTAGGTTAAAGCTTTCTAATAAATTTTTAAAAGGATAAACTATTATTAAATCTAATATTAAAATATCAATTATATATGCAAAAAATCTTCTTGTTTTGCTAGCAATTTTTTTTGTTTTTTTCATTTAATATTTGTTTAATGTTACAACAACAACTTCATATCCATCAACAACTCCGAATTTATATTCTTTGTCTTTTGGGATTGTTATT
>C687J35174_10000946_pt1 | contig 42446 bp, 49 predicted proteins | sample RifCSPhighO2_01_FD_35174 | JGI IMG/M metagenome (IMG submission 35174) | reverse complement strand
TCTTTCTTCCAAACCTAAATGCTTGTAATTATCCAAACTAATACACCTCCTTCAGGTACTAGATTTTACCTGAAGTGCTGCACTTCGTTTTAGAACTTAAGTTTAGCATAGTTCTTGAAGTAATTTAGCGTTTAGTTGACTTGTTGAGCTTTCAAAGCTACAATATCCAACGCGGGGAAGTGTAACGGTTGCACATCAGGCTCATAATCTGAGGGTAGTTGGTTCAACTCCAACCCCCGCAACCAAGTTTGTCTGCTAAAATACCTTCATGTGGTATGTTTATGTGCTGGAATGTGCAGATGGAACTTTTTATACTGGTTCTACTAATAATTTAGAAAAAAGATTTTTAGAGCATAAAAATGGTAAAGGAGGTCATTACACCAGATCCCATCAGCCGCTTAAGATTGTTTATTCTGAGAAATTACCAAATAAATCTGAAGCCCTAAAGAGAGAAAGACAAATAAAAGGTTGGAGTAGAGGAAAGAAAATTAAGATTCTCAATTTATCTAACTTTTTGAGGTAGTAGCATTCGCTGACTTAGAGGAAGCTGCTTCTCCATGTGTCATATTTTGGATGATTTCCACCGGTTTTGTTACAGGATACCATACCAACTCCGGGAACTCCTTTTTCAACTGTTCACCCAGCGGTTTATTGGCTCTGCTCATTTGTTCCAAAACCGATCTTTCTATATAGTTGGTGTCAATTCTCTCAAGCATTTCTTTTAACTCAGGATCTTCTTTCTTAAGACCCATCTCTTTCCTCATTTCACCCAGTATCCCTAAAATCTTGGTAATTTCTTCTTCGGCAATTAAATTAACTCTCAGATGGAACTCATCTCTTAATGTGCCGATATAGGAAGAGCGGTTCTGAGAAACCAGTATAAAAATTGCCAAAAATATGGCTTCCAAAGAGACAATCATGGTCAAAAGTCCAAAGGGGAATGGATCAAACGGAGCCACAATCGGTATCCAACCAATATTTACGCCAACCCAACCTGCGAAAAATATGATATGAAAGAGGAGGAAAAAAGAAGATCCGCAAATGGCTGTCAGATCATCTGAAATTTGGGTCAGAAGTGATCTGGATCTTAATGATTTAGCCTCAAAAGAACGGAAGAACTGTCGTCTTCTTTCTGAGGTATGGTGTGAAGTATTGGCCATATATAAAACGTAACAAGACTGCTCTGTAAAAGCAAGTTTTATGCGGCAGATTTGTTTGGCAGTGATTTTTTTAGTAAAATTAAACTCATGCCAGGGTAGCTCAATGGTGGAGCACCACATTCATAACGTGGCGGTTGTGGGTTCGATCCCCACCCCTGGTACCTATGAAAATAATAATTTTAGCTGGTGGAGAAGGGAAGAGGATGTGGCCAATACAAACTGATAAATGTTTAATTCCTTTTTTGGGGAAACCTCTTTTGTATCGCAACCTTAAGCAAGTTAGACAAAATGTAGATGGGGAGTTCATCATTGTGGCTAATCCCCAGAGTAAAGATGGAGTGGAAAAAATTGCCCAAGAACTGGAACTTTCTTACACCATAGCCATTCAACGTGAATCAAAAGGCATGGCTGATGCAATTTTATCAGCCAAAGATTTGATTGAAGGGGAAGTGTTAGTTTTAAATGCCGAGGATCAGCTTGATCCCAAGGTGTATGGAGAAGTAATAAAAGGCGGAGGAGATGTGATGGTGGCTGGACTGAAGGTGGATAAATATTTTCCAGGAGGATATATAAAGGCAAAAGGAGATAGGCTAGAGGCAATAGTGGAAAAGCCGGGGGCAGGGAATGAACCATCTGATCTGGTTAAACTGGTGGTGGATTATTTTAAAGATGGGAAAAAATTAGTGGAATATTTAGAAAAAGCTACATCAGAGAAAGATGATGTGTACGAGGTGGCTTTGGATAAGATGATAGCGGATGGTATGGATGTAAAGTTTACAAAGTATGATGGAGTATGGATTCCCTTAAAATATCCATGGCAGATTTTAGATATCACAGCTCACCTTTTGTTCAAGATTGAGCACAATATTTCCCCGGGTGCAAAAGTCTCTGAAAAGGCCATAATAAGTGGTCCAGTAATTATTGAAGAAGGGGTTAGAGTGTTGGAAGGAGCTGTGATTAAGGGCCCCTGTTACATTGGTAAAAATGTGATTGTGGGAAACAACTCTATGGTCAGGGAGTCTGATTTGGAAGAGGGCTGTGTGACCGGATTTTCATCAGATATTACCAGATCTTACATTGGTGCCAATTCCTGGTTTCATACAAATTATGTGGGAGATTCAGTTATCGAGGGAGATTTCGGCATGGGCTCCGGGGCAGTTTTGGCTAATCTAAGGCTGGATGATCATACCATTAGGGTAGGTGACCCTTCGACAAGCTCAGGGCAGGTGGATTCTGGGAGGCATAAGCTGGGTTTAATTGCCGGGAAAGGATCAAGGGTAGGAGTAAATGCTTCCACCATGCCCGGAGCAAGAGTGGGATCTAATTCTCTGGTTGGACCAGGGGTTGTTTTATATGGAGATGTTAAAGAGAATAAAAAGGTTTTAGTTAAGCAGGAGCTGGAAATAACTGAACATACTCCAGCTTTAACCAGCTATGATCAGTTTAGGGAAAAACTAAAATAATTAATCCGCCCAAGTTGCCCCAGGCGGATTAACAGGGTTAACACTATTCCCCTCAATTATCCATCCCTTTTACAGATCTAAAAATAGACCAATCAACTGGTCTATTTGGATCTCCTGTTGCAGCTAACTCAAGTGCAGCGTTGAACCGAGTTCTCCACCTCGCTAATGGATGTGTTGGATCGCTACGGCCATCTAAAACCTCTGGATTAACTTCTCCCGGCAAAGGACCTCCTTCCCAGTCAGTCCTCTCTACTGCGTCTCTAAAAGCTGTTACATAAGCTTCTTTCTGAACTGCTCTCTCTCTTGCAGCGTTATTTCCTTCTATTCCCATAAAATCACCTCCTTTCAATAAAATATTGATAATGTCTGAAGGTAATAAAAGAACTGGCTCTTTGAACATAAATAAGTGGAGAAATTACACTATCATGAGTTGAAAAGGCAAGTCAAGTCGGCTACAATCTAGCCTATGCTTCTCTTCGAATTTGAAGGAAAAACTCTTTTTAAAAAATGCGGGATACAAATTCCCAAGAGTCAATTAATAGAGCCAGAGAGTCAAAGAGTCACAATTAAACCTCCTCTTGTTTTGAAAGCTCAAGTTCTATCTGGGAAACGGGCTGATGCTGGGGGGATAATCAAAGTTGAGGAACAGGTAGAAATACAAGGGAAATTGGTAGAAATTTTTAGTAAGACAATAAATGGGGAAAAGGTGGAGAGGGTTTTAGTTGAGGAGATGGTGGAGATTGAGAAAGAATATTATCTTTCTTTTTCTTATTCTACAGAAGTTCGGGGGCCTATTTTAACTTTTACTGAAAATGGAGGAACTGGGATAGAGGAGAAGGGAGCAAAAAGTTTTCCAGTAGATATCTTAAAAGGATTTCATGGAGAAAATGTGCCTGAAAAGCTTAAAGATACAGCTTTAAAGCTTTGGGAGGTGTTTACTAAGTATGATTGCGAGCTGGCTGAAATTAATCCTTTGGTGGTGGACAAACAGGGTAAGGCGTGGGCCTTAGACAGTAAAGTTATTTTAGATGATGATGCGGATTTTCGCCGCGAAGAGAAATTCCCGGAAAGAAATTTGTTTGGCAGAGCCCCAACCGGAAGGGAAATTGAGGCCAGAAAAATTGATGAAGGGGATCACAGAGGTACTGCGGGTTCTGTTTACTGGGATTTAGAGGGAGATATTGCTGTGATTGCTGCTGGTGGAGGTGGCTCCATAGTTAATATGGATGCTCTTTTGGCGTTTGGGGGAAAACCAGCCAATTATACAGAACACTCCGGAAATCCACCCAGAGAAAAATTAAAAAAACTAACAAAAATTGTTCTATCCAAGCCTGGTTTAAAAGGTTGCTGGTTTGTGGGAGGGACAGCTAATTTTACAGATATTTATGAAACTTTGATGGGTTTTGTGGAGGGACTGCGTGAGATCAAGCCTAAACCTGATTATTCCATTGTGATCAGAAGGGGTGGGCCAAGGGATAAAGAAGCTTTTGAGGTTTTATCTGAAATTGGCAAAAAAGAGGGTTTTGATTTCCATATATTTGGCAGGGAAACACCAATGACGTCAACTGCAAAGATTATGGTGGATTTAGCCTATGGCAATACTAGTAACTGAAAAAACAAAAATATTAGTTCAGGGAATAACCGGCAAAGAAGGCTCAAAAGTGGCCTTGCAAATGCAAAATTATGGCACCAAAGTTTTGGCCGGAGTGACTCCTGGTAAAGGCGGGCAGGAAGTGCATGGCGTGCCTGTTTATAACACAGTAGCTGAAGCTTTGGAAAATCATCCTGGAATAAATACCTCATTTGTGGCTGTACCTAACTTTACAGCATTTGGAGCCATTAAAGAGGCTGTAGAGGCTCAAATTGCCCTGATTAATATCTTAACCGAGCATATACCTATTCAGGATACTGCTAAGGCTATAGCTTTAGCCAAGGAAGCTGGAGTCAGAATTGTTGGCCCTTCATCCATTGGCATTATCTCCCCGGGAATAGGAAAAGTAGGCTCAATTGGTGGAGATGATCCAAGAGGAGTTTTTAGAAAAGGTTCGGTGGGAGTAATTTCCAAATCAGGAGGAATGGCATCAGAGGTTTCCTGGATTTTAACTCAGACCGGGATGGGACAATCAACTGTAATAGGGATTGGAGGGGATATTTTGGAAGGATCTTCTTTTGTAGATTTATTAGAAGAGTTTGAAAAAGATCCGCAAACAGAAAGTGTGGTAATTTTTGGAGAAATTGGAGGGACTTATGAAGAAGAAGCAGCAGAGTTCATCAAGAGTGGAAATCCTTCGACTCGTTCCGCTCGCTCAGGACCAAGGTTCACCAAACCTGTAGTTGCCTTTATATCTGGTTTATTTGCCGAAACCTTGCCTCAAGGAACCAAATTAGGTCATGCAGGAGCCATAGTTTACGGGGAAAAGGGAAGTTATAAATCAAAAATTAAAGCTTTAGAAGAAGCCGGTGTCAAAATTGCCAAAACCCCGGATGAGATACCGGAGTTGTTAAAAAATACTTGACTTTTGTAATACAAATGTAATACAATATGACTAGAATTATAGTTAAGAAGATAATCTGGGATGAGTGGAATGTTGAGCATATAAGGAAGCATAATGTAACACAGCGTGAGGTTGAAGAAATATCTAAAAATATTATAACCCATAAAAAGGTTAAATTAGGGAGATATTCAATATTCGGTAGGGTTAGTTCGAGAATTCTAACCGTAATTATTAATAGAAAAGCAACTGGTATTTATTATCCGGTAACAGCAAGAGATGCTGCTAAAAAAGAAAGGAGAAGGATATATGAAAAAGAAAAAAGGATTAAAATTTCCTAATTTTAATAAAATGACCTATGAAGAAGAAGCAAAATGGTGGGATACCCATGATTTGGGGGATTATTGGGATGAGATGGAGGATGTAGAGATCGTTTTTGATTTAGAAAAACCCAAAGAGGAAACCTTAGTTTTGCGTCTTCAAAAAGAAACCAAAGCAAAACTGGAAACAGAAGCCAGGAAAAAGGGAATAAATGTTTCCTCGCTGGCAAGACTTTGGCTTACCCAAAGGCTTCATACGGCAGTTAAATGAGAATAGCCAAAACCCCGGATGAAATCCCAGAATTGATAAAAAAGTTTTTATAGGCTAGAATCTTCTTTATGATGCGCGATCGAGACGATTTTACTGCACATGAAGCATTTGCAATGGATGAATGTCGAAAGAGAATGGAGGAAGTCCAAGGCAAATCGTTAATGACTGATTTAGTAAAAGGGCTAAGGAATAGTGGGGACGATAGTGCACTATTAATACAGAGTGAGCATATTCATATTGCAGAACTTGCTTTAATTGTAATATATGATTTAAGTGAAGAGAAGGCCTATGGCATTAAATTAGAAGTCGCACCTTTAGCTGTACATGTTCAGTGTACGACAAGAAGCATGTATGATCGTCGATCTTGGACTTGGAGTGATGTCTATACAGTGAGAAGATTATCTCCAGAAGAACAATTAAGAGAAGCTCTTTCGCGAAGAAACCGTATGAGGATTCCAGACACTTTCCTTATACAACCACAACACCTACACGAAGTTGTAACAGTAGTTTTTTAGTTGCAACTGATATTATTTTCAGCTAAAGTATGAGCATGGATAAGAAATGGAAAACAGCTATTTCAGGAATAATTGACGGAGAAGCGCATATTCATGGGTATAAGGTGACGGAGTTAATTGATAAGATTGGTTTTACAGATGCTATCTGGCTGGAACTAAAAGGGGAGTTACCCACAGAAAAAGAGCGGGCCATGCTGGATGGGATTTTAATTTCCACCATTGATAATGGTTTAGGCCCACCCTCAGTTACCAATGCCAGAAATTCAGCCTCTGCCGGAAATCCCATGCAGGCCTCCGTGGCAGCCGGGGTTTTAGGAGTAGGGGATTCTCATGGAGGAGCAATTGAGGAATGTGCCAGATTGCTGCAGATGGGTTTAACAGCAGAAAAGCTGGTAGAAAAAGTAATTTCCTCCGGAGATAGAATAGCCGGATTTGGACACAAAATATATAAAGATGCAGACCCCAGAGCTACCCAGATTTTTGAAAAAGCAAAAAAGCTAGGTTTTTATGGGGAACATTGTGAGCTGACTGTAGCAGTTGAGAAAGTTTTAGAAGAGAAGAAAGGTAAAAAAATCCCGATTAATGTGGATGGGGCAATAGCGGCAGTAGTTTCTGATATGGGATTTGACTATAGATTAGGCAAAGGATTTTTCCTGATTGGCAGGGTAGTAGGACTGGTGGCCCACATTTTTGAGGAAATGGTGCGCGAAAAACCCTACAGAAGAATAGCTGATGAGGAAATAGAATATGATGGAGAACCTGCCAGAAAAATTTGACAGGGACTTATAGTTATGTTAATATTCAGCACAATATGTTAGAAGCCAAAACAGATGTCGTTTCTCCCGTTGTAGTCAATGCCTGGCATACCTCAGAATTAGCCTTATTAGCGTATAAGAAGAATCCAACTAATCCGGAACGTTTATATAATTTTCAGGAAGCCCGTTGGGGTTTAAACCGTTTTGCCATGGGTCTTTCCAAAGCAGATGTAGCAGTTGATGATTGTCCATATAGCGAAGATCAGATTAGACAATTTATGGGTCTGGGAGGATTTAGAAAAGTTTCCAATCCTGATTTTGCTTTATTTCTTCCACAAGTTGCTTCCACAGCTGAAGGATTAGTTCTTCAAGGTAAAGCTTATCCTCAAATGACAAACATGGTTTTTCAGGAAGGTACTCCTATCAAAAATGTTGATCAGTTAGGTGATGAAGTTTCTTTATATGGCTGGATGAGGACTGAAAAAAGTATTGATGCCTTAAATACCAATACCAATGAAGACCAGGCCAGAGAAGCTATAAGGAAAGCCGGCAGATTACCTCAAACCTTAAATGTTTATGCAGAAGCTGGTAATATTAGCAAATTAATATCTCCTAAATTCCAGTATTTGGATGAAGTTAGAACCTGGGTCAGGATTTTATCGTCCCTCCTCGGTGGTCAGGTTGTCTATGCCGACTTCCATTTGGATGGCCACTGCCACGTCCATTGGGATCTGGAGCCTGGCCATGCCAATGCCTTTCTGGGCGTTCGTTCTGTGGGAGTATAAAACTTGGCTTCTTGGATCTTTGGAACTTTTGGATTTTTAGTTCTTGATTTTTGTTTCTTTTCCTTGCTAATATAATCTTGAGATTAGGCTAATGAATTGAAGTTTACGGATTTCAGTCGCCGAAATCCTTGATTTTTCAAGATTAGTGCCAGAGTCTTTGTGTCCAGGGATGCAAAGAGCGTGCATTAGAAATTCAAGACACTCCTTGCCTTGTGCTGGTGGAGGTGACGTTTTACGTCATCCTGAGCTTGTTTCAGGATCTATATAATGTCTGCTCCCAAATGAAATACAGTCTTGAGATGGATGAGCGCAAGCTCCGAGTCGAAGGACAGTGATTACGGATGGCATGGGGCAAACTTAAGCGCTCGTCCCGAAACAGTGGTCAAGTTGTCAATGCCAACTTCAATTTGAATGGCAACTGCAACGTCAATTGGAATCTGGAGCCTGGCAATGCCAATGACAATCTGGGCGTTCGTTCTGTGGTAGTGTCAAATAATTTCGAGAGGGCATCATTTAATTGGTGCCTTCTTAAAAAATGACCCCTTGACAACTTATATGGGTTTTTAGACAATGATATATACAAATAACAACCGCAAGGCTGTTTTTTTGATTTTTATGAATAAAAACATTTTTAATTTTTGGAAAATGTATGCCCTCTTTATTGGAGGGAGCGGATCGGTGGGCTTAAGTCTACAAAAGGATAAAGACTAAAAGTGTCCATGCCGCCCCCTAAAAAGGAGCGGTTTTTTATTGGAGAATAATATGATACGCAGATCGCCAGAAGTAATAATAAGTATTCCTCTTCAAGAATCAACCCAATGGGGTGCAGTAACTGTTGTGGAGATGTTAAGACCAGATGAGAGGTTGGTAAAGGCTGTACAAGTACCTTATCCAGCGCTTACATTAAAAGCAGGGATATGGGTGCCTGAAAGGCATGGGGAGATCCGTTTAGAAACTGGAGCAAGATTCCACTCGATTAGTTGGAAAGATGTAATAACTGGGGGGTGTAGCCACGCAGATAGGACACATCTTCAGAGAAATAAAATTAACGCAGGGGTTATTTCACTTAAATCAGATCCTGATGAATATCGTAGATTATTATATGGTACAGGTCTCCTTTTATTTAGAAGGTAATTTTGTGGGATAACAGGTTTATTAATGTGTTGATCCGGAAGGTTGGAACCGGGGAGTATAATAATTAAACGATCCGCGAGAGCGGATTTTTTAATGAAATATTGCTTTATTGCAGAAATACTACAAACAAAATACAATGGAGTAAACTTACTTTATGAAAAGGATTTTAACTCAAAAGCTTGACTTTTGTATAACAGTGTAATACAATATGACCAGAATTATTGTTAAGGAGTTGATATGGGATAGGGTTAATTTGGAGCATATTAAAAAACACAATGTTTCTAAAGAAGAAGCTGAAGAGGCAAAAAACTTTATCTTGCATTGGAAGACTCATACAAAAAGGTATCTGGTTGTCAGTAGGGTCGGTTCCAGATTAATATCAATGGTATTAAATAGAAAAAGTACTGGAAAATATTATCCAGTTACAGCCAGGGATAGTGGTAAAAATGAAAGAAGGAGGGCATATGATAAAGAAAAAAAACAGAATTCCTAAATTTAAGACTTACGAAGAAGAAGCCAATTTTTGGGATACGCATGAATTTACAGAATTTGAAGATGAGCTGGAGGACGTTGAGATAGTCTTTGAACTTAATAAACCAAGGGATGAAGCTATTGTTCTAAGGGTGCAGAAAGACCTTAAAGAAAAATTAGATAAGAAAGCGAGAAGTATGGGGTTAAATTTATCAACTTTAGCCAGAATGTGGTTAATGGAAAAGCTGCAGGAGAATTTAAGGAGACCAAAAGCATGAAGAGGATTTTAACAGGGGATAGGCCTACTGGTAAATTGCATTTAGGGCACTATATAGGTAGCCTACGCAATCGCGTGCGTTTACAGGATGAATATGAGTGTTTTTTTATTATTGCGGATTTACATACTTTAACTACCAAACCGGAGCAGACCGGGGAATTGAAAGAAAATATTCAGCAGATGGTCCTGGACTATCTTTCAGTGGGTATTGATCCCCAAAAAGCCACTATTTATGTTCAATCCCAAATCCCGGAAGTAGGGGAGCTGGCTGTGATTTTTGGAAATTTAGTCAACACACCAAGACTGGAGCGTGTACCAACCCTTAAAGATGTGATGAAAGATGCCCACATTACCATTCCCTCCTATGGTTTATTAGGGTATCCGGTTTTGCAGGCTGCAGATATCTTGATGGTACGGGCCCATCTGGTGCCGGTGGGAAAGGATCAGGTTTCACATATAGAAGTGACAAGAGAAATTGCTAGGGAATTCAATAGAGTATATGGGGAGACACTTCCAGTGCCAGAAGCTCTGGTACCGCAAGATTTAGGTACTTTACCCGGTACAGACGGTAAGACCAAAATGAGCAAGTCTGCTGGAAATGTAATCAATCTTTCAGATAGCGTAGGAGAGGTGGAGAAAAAGGTCATGAGTATGTACACAGATCCCAAAAGAATTCATCCAACTGATCCGGGAACTGTTGAGGGAAATCCTGTATTTATTTACTTGGATGCCTTTAGTACAGAGGGCGATAAGGCACAAGTGACAAGTTTGAAAGAACGCTATACAAAAGGCCAAGTAGGTGATATTGAGGTCAAAAAGTACCTGGTTAAAGTTTTGAATAATTTCCTGGAACATATTAGAAAAAGAAGGGCAGAGTTTGAAAAACAACCGGAATTGGTGGAAAAAATTCTTCAAGAGGGAACTCAAAAGGCTCGTGAAGAAGCTCAGAAAACTTTAGATGCAGTTAAGCAAGCCATGAAAATGGACTATTTTTGATAATGTTTTTTATTCCTGAGGTAGCAATTTGAGCTTCAGTGTGCTAAGATTTCCATATGGCCAATGGAAAAAAGAGACTAAATTTTAATAAGCAGAGCTTGTTACTTCGTAATAAAAAAACCTGGGGATTTCTCAAAGGTTTGGCAGTCTATATTTTAATAGCTATTGCCTCGCTGATGTTTTTTTATCAGATCTCAGGTAACCCAACCAGTGTGGGTGATGAAGTGCCCATCTCCCAAATTATCAATCAGATCAAAGAAGGCAAGATTGAAAAAGTCACTCTGGAAGGTGATAAGATTTCTGCTCAGCTCAAAAACAATGCTCAAAAACTTATCTCCAGAAAAGAAGAAGGTGAATCCATCTACAAAATTTTAGAGTCCTCCGGAGTTGATCCAAAATCAGTCACCATTGAGGTGAAAGATTTATCAATGCAACAAGCCTGGGCTGGGATTTTATCAGCTGTTTTACCGATTTTGCTTCTGGTGGGATTGATGTTTCTCTTTTTCAGACAAGCCAGAGAGGCAGGACAGGGAGTATTTTCCTTTGCCCAATCCCGGGCTCGCCTTTTCACCAAAGATCAACCCCAAACTAAATTTGCCGATGTGGCAGGAGCTGACGAGGCCAAAAAAGAGCTGGAGGAGATTGTGGATTTTCTCAAAAGCCCGCAAAAATATAAAGAGATTGGAGCCAGGATTCCCAAAGGCGTACTTTTAGTCGGGCCTCCGGGCTGTGGTAAAACTTTATTGTCAAAGGCTCTGGCAGGTGAGGCTAACGTGCCATTTTTCTCCATTGCCGGATCGGAGTTTATGGAAATGTTGGTGGGAGTGGGGGCAGCCAGAGTCCGGGACATGTTTGCTCAAGCCAAGAAAAATGCTCCCGCCATTATTTTTATAGATGAGATTGAATCAATCGGTAGAATGAGAGGCTTTGGTATTACTGGCGGTCACGACGAAAGAGAGCAGACCTTAAACCAGATTTTGGTGGAGATGGACGGGTTTACTCCCAATGATCATGTGATGGTGTTAGGAGCTACCAACCGCCCGGATCTTTTGGATCCGGCCTTGATTCGCCCGGGCAGATTTGACAGAAGAGTGGTTTTGGCAATGCCTGATTTGGAAGAGCGAAAGGCCATCATCAAGCTTCACATGATAGGTAAACCATTTGCCGAAGAAGTTGACATTGAAAAACTGGCTAGAAGAACGGTCGGTTTTTCCGGGGCGGATTTGGCCAATATGTTAAATGAGGCAGCCATTTTGGCAGCCAGAGAAGGTAAAAAGATCATCGACAGTCATGATTTGGAAGAGGCAGCCACCAAAGTCAAATTAGGCCCCCAAAGAAAAAGGATGCAGACAGAAACTGATCGTAAACTGGCTGCCTATCATGAGGCCGGCCATGCCATTGTCGGCCACTTTCTGCCTCATGTTGATCCGGTTCACCGAATTACCATTGTCTCCAGGGGCATGAGCGGTGGGCATACCATGTTCCCGCCCACTGAGGATCGTTCCAATGAAACCAGATCACGTCTTTTGGAACAAATTACCACTGCTTTGGGAGGCAGAGCAGCCGAAGAGCTAATTTTTAAAGATATCTCCACCGGTGCAGCCAATGATTTGGAAGTGGCCACCTCAATTTCCCGGGATATGGTGACAGAGTATGGCATGTCATCTTTAGGCCCTATCAATATCAAACCCCGGCCCATGTTTGGTCTTTGGGCCAGATTATCAGAGGAAGGTGGGGAGGTGTCCCAGACCATGCAATCCAGGATAGATGCAGAGATCAAAAAAATTATAGACAGCTCTTACAAACAAGCTCAGGCTCTGTTGCTGAAAAATAAATCTGATCTGGATCAGGTAGCCAAAGCCCTTCTGGAAAAAGAAACTCTAGAATCTGAGGAGTTTGAAAAAATAGTGGGAAAAAAGAAAAGATTGCACTGAGCTTGTCGAAGTGTTGACTCTGCCCAAGTAAAGTGCTAAAGTTCTGGGCATAAACTATATGAGAATTGAAACAATATTAAGTGCAAGGGTGGAGAGAGACCGGATGGAAACTGCTCTCATCGAAGAGTTATTTAAATATGGAGTACCTCAGATAATACAGGAGGAGTTAGCTTGCCAGTGGGGGCCGGATGATCTAAAGGGTCCGGTAGAGGAGGGTCGAGTAGATTTTTCATACCTTTTTCCCGAGCATAAGAGAGACGGAGTTCTTCTGATGCGGTTTAAAGGGTGTGATAGCATAGGGGAGAAAATGTTCACTGTAGCGTATACAGACCATGGTGTTTTAAAGGAGCGTGTGTTGAGAGTTATGGGCCAAGAAGAGTGTTTTAAGGGGCCAATCCCGCAGGATCCGGCACAAACCAGAGCTTTTGTAGAGGCACTGAACGAAGCTTTAAATAATCCACGCCGACAACCAGTCCCAGTTGTATAGCATCCTCGAAAATTTGACATCCATCTTCTACGGATTTAACATCAAACTTACACCTTTATGAAAATTATCATTGTTTTGACATCAGTTGTTTTATTTGGTGTGATATTTCTGATTCCTTATAACCAGGTTTTAGCCTTATCAGTTGACCAGATTGATAATTATGTGGGAGCCTCCATTATCCATCCGGCCCACCCCTTGTATTTTTTAAAAACAATCAGAGAGAATTTCGAGCTTAAGTTTGCCGCCAACCCCAAAACCGCGGTGATTAGAAAGATTGAATTTTTAACCAGAAGGATCAGGGAGGTGAAAAGTTTGATGCATTACCAAAGACCAGATCTGATCAGCTCTACTTTGGAAAAATATGCTAAAATTTTAGATGATATTTCCGGCATGGATACTCAAAAAAGAGATGTGGTGAATATGGCACAAGATGAGGTGGCAAATCATCTGGTAATTTTAATTAAAAGGTACACTCAATTAGAAAATAACAGGGCCAAAATCTCATTCAGAAGAACCATTTCCAGAATCAGTCAGTGGAATATAGAAATGACAAAAAGATTAAATACAGGTGGATATACTGACTTGGCTAAAAAACAGATTCAACTAAACTTACCTGCCTGTCAGTTTTTATCTAAAGAAGCCTCCTCATCAGCTTTAAATGATGTGGAAAGAGTGGTTTTGAAAAAAAGAGCAGATAAATGTTTCATTTATTATAATGTCCGCCAAATTTATAATTGAAGAAATTTTTTTTAATTTTGCCAAAAATAAATATATACAACACAATTGCCGTATATTTTAAGGCCATTTTTATCCTTCCCTCTTCAGATAACCTTCTTATTGAAACAGCAATTTTGCAGCAACGTAGGTAGTCAAACCTCCCAACCTTAACAGCTCTTTTGACATAATCATAATCTTCTCCTAGAAGGAGGCTTTCATCAAAACCGTTGATTTTTTGATGAATTTCTTTCCTGACAAAAATGCAAAAACCATTGATTTTAGGAAAAAATCTTTTTGTTAAGTTATAAAAAAAATTAATAAACATAAAAATAAATTTATCAATGCCAGATTTTGATAACGGGATCATAAAACACGACGTAATGCTAAGCTTTTTATCAGTCATCTCCTGAATGGTTTTCTCTAAAAAATCATTTGTTGATAGTATTATATCTGCATCCAAAAAAAGCAGTATCGGCTGAGTTGCTATCTTAGCTCCGTTATTTCTAGCTTGAGGAGGTAATCCGCCGTCAATTACTTTACAACCAAACTGTCTGGCTATTTGTCGAGTCTGATCTATAGAGTTGTTATCAGCCACAATGATCTCATAAGGGGAGACAGTTTGTCTTTGAATAGATTTGAGAAGTTTCGGTAGATATTGCTCCTCATTAAAGGTGGGGATAATAATACTAATTGGTAGTCGCATAAGTTTTATGGGCATTTTTCAAAATGTAGCTTTTATACAATTTAACCAGTTTATCAACTAAAGGTTTTTCTGAAAAATTTGATTCTACGAGTTGTTTAGACTCTTCGCCAAATGTTTGTCTTAATCGCGCATCTTTAATAAGTAATAAAATTTTGTCTACAAAAAGCTGCTGATCTAAAGGCAGAGAGAATCCATTTTTATTATCCAAGATCACTCCTTTATATGCCAAATCATCAACAAGAACAAGCGGCAATCTAGATGCAGCAGCCTCAAGTACGCATAATCCTTGAGTTTCAGACACAGATGAAAAGACAAAAATATCAGCATCTTTATAAACTAAACTCATAAGCTCCATATCAATTTCTCCTGTGAAATGGACTCTTTTCTCAAGATCGATACTTTTAATTAGATTTTCAAGGTTTTTTCTTTGAGAGCCTTCTCCTACAATTACTAAATGAACATTTAAATAGCCTTTGGCAACTTTTTGAAAAGCTCGGATAAGAAACTCAAAGTTTTTTTCCTTCTCCAACCTCCCAACAGACAAAAGTATTTTGTCTTCTTTTGCAATTTGACACAATTTATGTAAAAATCCTCCTTTTTTGGTATTGAATTTTTCTAAATCAATAAAACTGGGTATCACTGTGATTGGTTTTTTGATACCTATGGCGATCAGTTCATCATACATTTTTTCTGAGGGGACGATGATGCCGTCACATAAATTGCCAAATATTTTCATTCCCCAATTTATTACTTTAGGAGGAATTAATTTACCGTTGAAAATATAGTGAGTATAGTGGCTATAAACAGTATGAAATGTAAACACATAAGGGATTTTCTTACCTTTTGCTACAAGTAAACCTATGAAAGAAAAAAACCCGTTACCATCAGAATGAATAATGTCGTAATTTTGCTTGAATATTTCCAGCCAGACTTTATCAGGCATCAAAGTAGGTATTCTTACTGAATCAGGCAAGCTCGGCCAAGCTTTTATAGAAGGTATTCTGAATTCATCTTTATCCTGAGTAATATAACCTTTAATTTTAGGGACAACCACAAAAACCTGGTTACCTATTTTGCGAAGAGCTTGTGTAAGGTAGAGAGCAGAGGTGGCCACTCCATTCTTTTGGGGATAATAAGTATCAAAAAAAAGTCCAATTTTCATAAGTAATAACCATTATATTATAATGAGGTTATGGAAAGTGTAGATGCAGCTATCAGTCCGGAAAGCAGCAGTCAGCCATTTCACTCCTCAGGTTACATTGGGATACTAAAAGAATTTGGTGAAAAAGTTCCTGAGAAAACAGCAGTTTTACAAATTGCCTTTGATGAATTTGATCGTCAGGCGATTAAAAACTTCGAGTCTTATGGATCAAGTATATACCCCGGGGTGGCATTTTCCTTTACCAAGGTTAGTATTACTCCCGAATTAATTAGAAAAATGTCAGCACATGTCTCAGAGATGAAACTTTCTGTAGAACAGCTCGAAACTCCAGTTGATGATGAATTTGAGAAGGAAGAAGGTCATGAGGAAAAGACCACTGTTTCAAGACAAGATTTCTTTCTCTTCACAGCTTTTGGGATTCCCCCAGGTAGTAATGCCTTTACAGTAGAAGATGTAGCACTGGATCGTTTTATCCGGCTGCTGCCCCGAGTTGCCAGAGCTATCAAGCAAGGCGAAACTCCTCCTGAGATTAATATTTATTTGTTAGGTTCACCATATGGCTTTGCTGGTAGGGTTACCCCTGAATGGATCAAGCTTTTAAAAGCCAATGGATTTGAAGAATATGGCAGGTTATATGCAGAATTTATTCAGCAGCAAGAACAGATCCAGCCTGAGCAGCAGTTAAAAAACACGCATATTGTTTTGCAAGGGAAATCCAAAGGAGCCATCATAGCTGATAAAACTTCACACTACCTCAGTGAGGATTTACAACGAGTTACTCAGCGTTTATTAGACAGTCCGGCAGGTCATCATAACCCCGAATCAATTATGCGATGGTTTAAGGGTGCTCAAGTTGCTGTTGGTTTAGCAGTTGAGACACTTTTCAGTAAGTACTTTGATGATTTAATGAAATCTATGAATAGGCAAGATCAGGCGTTTTTGGAGAACTTATCAAAAACATCCAATATTCCGATGGATGATAAGGAGCAAATGAGGCTAAAATTAGAAGCAGCTTTAGCAGATGGATTATTACTGCTTAGAGGATCTCCGCTTGATACTGAAAATAACCGGTCTTTTATTAGACAGGGAATATATGATCCTCTAACATTTAGTCCGAAACGGATTTTTGATATTTGGCAGAGGCACAGAAAAAATAAAGGTGGTTTTGTGTCATTTTCGGAAGGTAGATCCCTTCAAGCCCCCTATAGATCAGCACACTTCTCTATTCACAAGAGGTTTGAAAGGTGGAAGACAATACTTGATTATTGTCAGGGGGCAACAAAAAACAAATAGTGCTACAATCTCCCCATGAATCCTTCGACTTCACTCAAGACAAGACGTCTGGTTTTAGTTGACGGGAATGCCCTTTTACATCGAGCTTATCATGCTACTCCTCCTTTTACCACCTCAAAAGGGGAACTGGTTAACGCTGTTTATGGATTTTCCTCTATGATGCTGAAGGTTTTAAACGAGCTGAAACCCGATTATTTGGCCATTGCCTGGGATGAGAAAGGCCCCACTTTCAGGCATCAGGCGTACACCCAATATAAAGCCACCAGAGCGGAAATGGATCAGGCTTTGGACAATCAATACAAAAGAGTCCATGAGGTGGTAGAGGCATTTAATATGCCGGAATTTTCTCTTAAAGGTTATGAGGCAGATGATTTAATAGGAACTTTGGCTTTGCAAGCCCAAAAAATGGATCATGGTATGGAAGTGGTCGTTGTGACAGGCGACAGGGATATTATGCAGCTTATTAATAAAAAAATTAAAGTGTTAATGCCCAAAAAGACTTTACAGGATGTGGGATTGTATGGAGAAGAGGAGTTTGTGGCCCGCTACGGTTTTGAACCCAAGCTCTTGGTGGATTATAAGGCTTTGGCAGGGGATGCCTCGGATAATATCCCGGGAGTTTCCGGAATAGGGGATGCCACTGCCACTAAGCTGATTCATCAATTTGGCACCATTGAAGAAATTTACAAGAGCGAGAATCTGAAAACTCTGCCTGAAAGGATGCAAACTCTTTTATCTGAAGGGGCAGAATCAGCTGTGATGAGTAAAAAACTGGCCACTTTGGATGTTAAGGCTCCCATTAAGCTGGATTTAAAAAAATGTGAAGTGCATGATTTTGATTCTAATAAGGTGGTGGAGTTGTTTGAGGAACTGGAATTTAAGAGCTTAATGGCCAGGATTCCTGGCGCTCACCTCCAAGGTGAGGTTGAGCAATCATCAAGTTCACACTCGCTTCGCGAAGCGAGCCTTGGAGGTGTCACCTCAGAGCTTGATTTAGCAGTTAGGCCTGTTTTGGAGAAAATGTCCCAGACAGGAGTCCTAGTAGATCTTAAATTTTTACAAAGATTGGGAAAAGAATTAAAGAGCAAACTAATAAAGCTTGAGAAAGAAATTTACTCAAAAGTAGGTCATCAGTTTAATCTGAACAGCCCAAAGCAGTTGCAAGTTATCTTATTTGATGAGTTAAATTTACCGGTTTTTAGAAAAACTAAAACCGGTAGGTCAACTGATGAAGCTACTCTTCATGAGCTGGTCACTTCCCATCCTGTGGTGCCGCTACTTTTAGAATATCGCCAGCTTTTTAAGCTGGTTTCCACCTATATTGATGCTCTCCCCAAATCTGTGGCTGAAGACGGTCGGATTCACTCCACTTTTAATGTGGAGGGGGCAGCCACAGGCAGGCTTTCTTCCAAAGATCCCAATTTACAAAATATTCCCATTAAGGGTGAGATTGGTGGGGAGATTAGAAAAGCCTTTATTGCTCCCAAAAGGAAATTGTTGCTGGCAGCTGATTATTCCCAAATTGAGCTTCGAATCATGGCCCATTTGGCAGATGATCCGGGATTAAAAAAAGCATTTGAAGAAGGTCTGGATATTCATGCCCTGACTGCTGCCAAGATTTTTAAAGTGTCTTTGGATAAAGTGACCAAGCAGCAAAGAAACGTGGGTAAAACCATGAATTTCGCCACACTTTATGGTCAGGGTCCGCATGCTCTGTCCCGCCAGCTGGGGGTTTCATTTGAGGAAGCCAGAACTTATATTGAGGAGTATTTTTTACAATTTCCTAATGTCCGGGAATGGATGCAGAAAACCTTACAATTCGGTTATAAAAATGGCTATGTAGAAACTTTATGGGGCAGAAAAAGATACATTCCGGAATTAAAAGCAGATAACAGGATGATTAAATCAGCTGGTGAGCGGGCAGCCATCAATCATCCGGTTCAAGGGACAGCTGCGGATATGATCAAGCGGGCGATGGTAGACATTGCCCGGGAACTAGGATCTAGGTCGGAGGATCTAGGAAAGAAAAAACCTAGTTCCAAGTTCCTAGTTCCTAGTTCTTGTTCCATGATCCTCCAGGTTCATGATGAGCTGTTGTTTGAATGTACCCCAAAGGAAGTAAAAGAAGTGGCCAGGATGGTCAAGGATAAAATGGAAAATGCCCTGAATTTATCTGTTCCAGTAGTAGTTGATCTAAAAGTAGGCCCTAATTGGGGAGAGATGAAGCCTATAAGCGAAGCTTGAAAACTTCGTTTGAAAGATGAGCTTTCAAACTTGTTTATAGAAATTTGACTTTTGGCTTCAGGGTATGATAGGATTCAGCACAATATGGTAAGTCAAACAGAAACAAGATCAAGCATTGCAATCATTACCGCAGCCAATACCGCCAAATTAGCTGCAGTTGAGTATGTTAATAATCCGTCCAACCCTCAAATATATTGGAATCATCAGGAGGCCCATTGGCAATTTAATGGTCAGGCCATGGGGCTTGCTCAATCAGATTTGGTGGTTTCAAATGTTGGCTGGACAGAAACTCAAATGACGCAGTTTATGGGTAAAAATTTACGAGGTCTACTAACAAGAAAGCATGAACTCCCTTTTTACCTTCCTGAAGTCGTTTCAGGACCAGACGGATTATCCCTGTTAGGTAAAATTTACCCCTGGATGAGATGGAACGAAGGATATTTTGCAGGAATTCAAAATGTGGACAAAGCAGGTAATTGGATCCAGTTGTTTGGTCATTTGAGAACCGAAGCGGCAATTGATGCCCCTTATCCAAAAACCGATGAGGATCAGGCAGCAGAAATTCTGGCAAGATTAGGCAGGAGAGGACATACCATTAATACTTATGCGGAAGCAGCAAATCAAGGCAAGCTTTTAACAGGTAAATATTTAGATGAGGTAGGGACTTGGACTAGAGTTATGCAGTCCCGTGCTCGCGGTCGGGTTATGTTTGCCTGCTTCGATCCGGGTGGTAACTGTTTCTTCAGCTGGCCTCTGAAGCCTGTGGATGCCCGTGACGATTTGGGCGTTCGTTCTGTGGGAGTATAAAAACTTGGATTTTGAATCCTTGAAACTTTTGGTCCCTTGAAATTTGGTTTGCTTTTTCATAATATAAATTTGAGATTAGGCTAATGAACTGAAGTTCACGGATTTCAGTCGCCGAAATCCTTATTTTTCAAAAAAGTGCCGGAGTCTTTGTGTTCAAGGATGCAAAGAGTGTGCACTAGAAAAAAAGACACTCCTTGCTTTGTGCTGGCGGAGGTCTCGCTTAAGGTGAGTGCTCCCAGATAAAATACAGTGATGAGAAGTTTTTCAAATCACAGTGATAACAGATGGCATAAGGCAAATTAAGCGTGCGCCCGTGCTCACGGTCGGGTTATGAATGCCAACTTCAATCCGGATGGTAACTGTAACTTCAACTGGAATCTGAAGCCTGAGAATGCCAATGACAATTTGGGCGTTCGTTCTGTGGTAGTGTCTAATAATCCAGGGAGGTGTTCATTTAAAAGGGCACCTCCTTTTTATTTGGGACAAAAAGTTCACGGTCGGAAACATTTTGTCCACTTGATTGTCGATTTAAAAGTAGTAAAATATTACTAGTATGAAAGTTGGATTTATTGCCGAACCAAATTCTAAAGGTCAAATTGTCATCCCTAAAAAAATCAGGGATGATCTCAAAATTGATGAAAACACACTCCTAAACTTTACTGTTATGGGTGAGGGAATCTGGGTTCATCCTGTCAGAGAAGTGTTAACTGATAAGGAATTAAAAGATTCACACAGTTTATATTTAGAAATTCTAGAAAAAACCAGGGGTATTTTAGCCGGAAAACCATATTATAAAAACGAAAAGGTAAGGAAAAAATTAGCTCTCGAAGCATCCAAGAGGAGAAAAAAGGCGTGGTGGTAATAGACACCAATGTGATTATAGACCACTTGCGTCAAAAAGGTTCTTCAGATTCCTTACTTAGTAAATTACTTAAACAAATCGAGCTGAATGAAGCTGCAATTTCCTTTATTACAATTCAGGAGCTTTTTGCAGGCCAAAGCACTATAAATAAAGAAATTGAAGAGTGGATACTGAAGATTATTAATCCCTATCAGATTTTGCCTTATACATTTGAAGTAGCTAAACTAGCTGGTGAAATAGACAGAGACTCAAAAAATCAGATAGATTTTCCGGATGCTGCTATTGCTGCTACAGCCATTTTAAATAAAACCTCGCTTTTGACCTTAAATAAAAAAGATTTTAAAGGAATTAAAGATTTGAAATTGATTTAAACTACCATCTTTTTGACCGGTCTTTGTTCAACAGTAAATTTGATAAATCCACTTTTCTCCAAAATATAAAAAATCATCCAAAGCAGGGGATAAATAAAGATGTTTAGAAAGGCACTAATGGTTTGAAAGGTGATAAAAAATAACAGTGCCAAAGCAATTGGCAGGTAATCAATATATGGCTGGATGAGTTGATTGAGTTGAGATTTGACAGTTTGTTTTAAAAACTCATCCGTCAGCTGTGCAGGAGTGGCTGCTTTGTTGGCTGTTTGGTCTAAAGTATCTAAGATAGCAGGATCCAATCCGTATTGTCTTAAAGCTTCCGGATTTTGTTTTAGCAGTTCTATTTGTTCCTTGGTGATTTGAATCTGGGGTTGTGTTTTGGACTCCTGCAGTTGGTTTTTGGGAATAAATTTTAAGGCAGATTCCAGTAATGTCTCAGGAATCTGAAAACCTTGCTGCTGGATGATGGGATTGATTGATAAATAATAGCCCAAACTGAAGACAAGAATCAGCAGGAATGACAAATTTCTGATAGATGGGCCGAAAAGCGGAAAAGGATCAAAAGTAATATATGTTCTTAAGGTTTTATCTAAAGTAAAGTAAATTATCAGCAAGGAGATTAGAATTCCTGCAGTCAAGAAAATTGCTAAAGAGGAAGGCAGGAATAGTATGGGTAAGATTGATGCCAAAATCGCAACAGGTAAAATCAGTCTCCAATCAGCTGCCAAAATTGCGAAAAGCACAAATGTCAGAGCAGACAGCAGTATCAGGCTGGAGAGAAAGACAAACAAATTTAAACTGTCTAAAGAAAGAGAGAAGATGAAATCGTAAGAGCCTAACAATGGGTTTAGTCTAAATATTAAAAAGCCAAAAATCAGCAAAAATAAAGGAGCGGAGATAAACTTTTTAACTATTAGCATGGTATACTCATCATAACATGGGAACCTTGATTACACATATTAACCCTCATCTGGATGATGTTTTTGCCATCTGGCTACTTAAAAAATATGACTCTAAATATGCCGAATATGAGGTGGATTTTATCTCAGCTACTCATGATAAAGGCGGGGAAGAAACTGAGGAAAGGGTGTTTGTGGGGACTGGTGGAGGGAAGTTTGATGAGCATAAAGAAGGTTTGAAAACCTGCGCCGGTTCTTTGGTTTTTGATTACTTAAAAAATGAAGGGTTGTTGCCGAAAGATGAACTGGCAGTAAAAGCTTTGGAGGAGATGGTGGAGTGGAATAAAAAAATTGACATGGGCACTATTCCCATTGAGGCCTATGATGAGTTTTCTGTTCCTGCTTTTATCAGAAGCAGAGATAACAAAAAAGAATCTTCGCTTAAAGATGTGCAGCTGGGATCTGAAATTTTGGATCGGATACTGAGGGTGTTAAAAAAGAAACAGCAGTCATCAGTAGATTGGCAGGAGAGAGTAGAGTTTCAAACCAGATTTGGCAAAACTGTGGCTGTAAAATCCAACACCATCGATCGGCCTTTCTGCAAAAGAGCGGGTGGGGATCTGTTTATTCTACTGAGCCCAAAATATCATGGGGTGCAATTTTTTACCCCTTCACAAAGTTTAGATTTATCTCCAATCTATGAAAAAGTAAAAAAAATGGATCCTGAGGCTGATTGGTTTTTACACCAATCACATCACATGGTTTTGTGCGGCTCCTCCGCAGCCCCGGATGCCAAACCAACCAGACTTTCCTTTGATGAGTTAGTTGAGGTAGTAAAGAACTTATGAAGATTAAAAAATATCCTCAATCGCATCTTTTAATTTCCGGAAATTCCACAAAAATTATAATTGATCCGGGAAATATTACCTTCTAATGGAGGAGATACTGAAATTTAAACATTTACAGATTTCCCGCCCTCCGAAGTAGCTACTCCCATGGCAAAATAATCTACGTCCTTATCACCTATGTTAGTCATGGTGTGGACTTGTTTTTCCATGGCAATGATCATATCACCTTTTTCCAAAATAGCTTCTTCATTATCAATTTTAACTTTAACTTTTCCTGACATAATTATAAAAACTTCTATCATGGACTGGTGATAGTGAGGAGCAAAGGTCTTCCCCACCGGAATTTTAGACCAGTTGATCATCTGGATTCTGCCCTCTGGAAGATCACCTCTTTTAAGTAAAACCTTTTTTAAAGCCCCGGGATCTTTGGGATCCTCATGTGAGGCGGGGATAAAATCCAAATCCTGCAAGCGGACAATCTTCATATTAAAATGATATCATATATGAAATTAATGTAGTCCTTCGACTCCCTTCGGTCGCTCAGGATAAATTTTTATGGATAAAAATTTAAAAGTGGCACTGGTGCATGATTTTTTAAGGGAACATGGTGGAGCAGAAAGAGTACTTGAGGTTCTCCATGAAATTTTTCCTGATGCGCCTGTCTATACTGCATATGTAAACTTGGATAAGATGGGTGAGAACGGCAAAAGATTTATCAGTTGGGATATTAGACCTTCCTGGTTTCAAAAGTTTCCTTTTGCCAATAAATTATTATCTCCTTTTAGGATCTTTGGGCCGATGATGTTTGAAAGCTTTGATTTGTCTGAATATGATCTGGTAATTTCCTCATCCTCAGCCACACATCTGGCCAAATCGGTTATCACCAAACCTGAAACTTTGCACATCAGCTACATTCATACTCCACCCAGGTTTTTATATGGATATACCACTTCTTTTAATTATAAAAAGAGATGGTGGACCAGGATCGGGGGAGAGATGATTAATCATGTTATGAGAATTTATGATTTTGAAGTTTCTCAAAGGCCGGATATTTTGATAGCAAATTCCAGAAATGTTCAAGAGAGGATCAAGAAGTTTTATAGAAGGGATAGTGTAGTGATTTATCCTCCGGTGGGTATAAAAAAGGGTACAGAGTACAGGGTACAGGGTACAGGAAAATATTACCTTTCTGTAGGAAGATTGGTGAGGGGGAAGGGGATAGATGTGGTGGTTGAGGCTTGTGGTAAGTTGGGGCTGTCTCTCAAGGTGGTGGGGACAGGACCGGAATATGAAAATATCAAATATCAAATATCAAATATCAAATATCAAAATATCGAATTGTTAGGACAGGTGAGTGATGATGATTTGCCTAAGCTTTATGCGGGGGCAAAAGCCACAATAGTGGCATCGGAAGATGAGGATTTTGGTATTGTGCCAATTGAGTCGCAAGCCTATGGTACACCTGTGATTGCCCCTGCCTCAGGGGGATTTTTAGAGACAGTGGAGGATAGAAAGACAGGGCTGTTATATGGAGGACCAGGGATGGTTACCGCGGAGTCTTTAGTAGAAGCGTTACAGAAATTTGATGGGATGAGTTTTGAAAGTGAGGATTTAAGAAAAAATGCCGAAAAATTTTCCAAAGATAGATTTAAAAAAGAAATATTAACCTTAATTGGACAAAATTTAAAGTGGTATAATACGGCCAAAGGGAGGTGAAGAAAGATGATCAGAGGATTAGAAGCAGTGTTGTTATCTTCTCAATCAGCCAAAAAATTGGCTAAATTTTACAAAGAGGTGGTAGGGTTAAAGCAGGGAGAGGTGATGGAAATAGGGGATGAAGGGGAAAAAGCGTATGATTTTCCCTTAAAAGGAGCAGCCATTTATATCCTGGATCACTCAAAAGTCAAAGGTAAAAACAAAAATCCCGAAAGAGTGATGTTTAATCTGGAAGTTTCGGATATGGAAAAGGAAGTCAAAAGGATGAAAAAAGCCAAAGCTAAAGTGGTCCAAGATACATATCATGTCCAAGGTTATGGATTAATTACCACTTTTGAGGATCCCGATGGTAACTATTTCCAGTTTGTGCAGGTAAGGGCCAGCTAAAAGCTATTTGCAAAATCTCTCATTGGTTTAAGCCAATATTCTCCGCCATATTTTATATGGTGGGCAATCCAGTATTCTGCTCCCCAAAATAAAGGCAAGTAACCCAACCGTTTTAGTTTAATTGCCAGATCAATGGAGTCCTTGGGGTTGGCGCTAGGGAATTCCCTTTTATCCAGTATTCCTTCGCCTAATTTCCATAATTCCCAAGGTTCTGCTTGTGCTTCTGTGGCAAATGCTTCTATTTTAAGAGCTTGCAATCTATTGTGCCATCTGGCTAACATCTCCACATTGTCAGAAAAGATATTACGGTAAGTTGGAATTGGAATTGGAATACCACCATATTCATTAGGAACTCCGTAGTAAGCGTTGGTTCCAAAAGCATCAGGTCTTAAATTTAGAATCTCATCAACTTTTATATCTTTTGAAGGATCGGTTAAGGCATTACTTAAAAGTGTTTTTTGACCCATTTTTTTTAAAGATCTGACCAGAGTAAGTTCCCTCTTAACAAAAGATAAGCTTAAAGATTTCGCATTTATTTGATTTAGAGATTCATTCCCTACTTGATAATAGGAAATAGCCGGATAATCACGGGTATGCATGACAGTTTCCTGAATATAATCCAGGGCAAATTCCCCAACTTCGGGAAAAATCTCGACCGGATTGGCTTTATTTTCTACTTGGGGATATTTTTCCAAAATCCAATCAGGGAAAAAGAATTCAGGTTGTCTGGGGCTTTTAATTCCTACAGTTAAAATTACCTCTTTTCCGTATTTTTCTGCCATCTCCAGTTGCCAATCCAGCTCCGTAAAATCTAAATAGCTGCCTTGATCTATCCGATCCCAATAGCTACAAATTCTCACTGTATCAAAATCTAACAAGCAAAGTGTTTCCAAGGAATTTTTTGTTTGCTGAGAATCCATGTTTAGTTCTTGACACTGAAAAGTGCTAAAAGTAAAACCTAATCCCTTAGATCTTTTGGTAGAATTCTCATCTTCAGGGTCGGTTTCTGTTATGGGTGAAGATGGACTTTTGCCGGAAAGTTGTGGTACAGCCAGCAGTAACAACCAACCCACAGCCGCTTTATTAAAGCCTCTTCTGCTTAGTAATCTCTCTTTTTCCGGCATACTAGATGGATTAACATAATACATGCTTACCTTATGGCTGTCAACAGGATTTCGCTTATGTTAAAATGCTAAAAATATGGCTTATGTAGCTGATTTGCATATTCACTCCAGATTTTCCAGAGCCTGTTCACCACAGCTCAATGTGCCTAATTTAGCAGAGTGGGCAAAACTGAAAGGGATAGATGTCCTGGGAACCGGGGATTTTTTGCACCCCCTTTGGTTTGCAGAATTAAAAAGTCAACTTAAAGAAGACGGATCAGGTTTCCTAAGTTGGGGAAGTGAGGGTGGTGAGGGAATAAAATTCGTCTTGACAGTGGAAATTGCTTCCATGTATTCCGATAAAGGTAGGGGAAGAAGAGTACATAATCTTATTTTTATGCCGGATTTTACCTCAGCCGAAGCTTTTCAAAAAGCACTTTTATCAAGGAAAGCTACTTTGGGGTCTGACGGCAGGCCGATTGTTGGTACTTCCTCCAAAGATCTGCTCTCCCTGGCTTTACAAGCATCTGAAAAGGCTTTATTCATATGCTCGCATGCCTGGACTCCCTGGTTTGGGATTTTTGGTTCGCAGTCCGGTTACGATTCTTTAGAAGAGTGCTTTGAAGATTTAACAGACTATGTATATGGGATTGAGACTGGTTTATCCTCAGATCCGGCCATGAACTGGAGAATTAAAGAGTTGGATAATAAATCTATTGTGTCTTTTTCAGATGCACACTCTTTACCCAATTTAGGCAGGGAGGCCACAGTGTTTAACGAGGATATAAGTGATGGGTTTATGGGTTTATGGGAGGCTGTAAGAAATCAAAAAATTGCCGGGACAATCGAATTTTATCCGGAGGAAGGAAAATATCACTATACCGGACACAGAAACTGCGGAGTGAGATATACTCCTGAGGAGACAAAAAGAAATGGAGAGGTTTGTCCTAAATGCGGGAGAGGACTGACTGTGGGGGTGATGGAAAGGGTGGAAGTTCTCGCTACGCGAGAAAATGTACAATTGAAAATTGAGAATGTACAAGGAGTAATCAAAAGCAAAGAATTTCCAAACAGAACCGGATATAGAATGCTGGTGCCGCTTTTACAAATTATAGCAGAGGCATTTAATACTGCTCCAACAACCCAGAAAGTTTTAAATGAGTACAAAAAGTTAATATCAACCTTGGGAAGTGAAATTAAGGTTTTAACTAAAGTTTCAATTGATGATATAGCCAAAATCTCCGGTCCAAAAATAGCAGAAGGGGTGGATAAGGTTAGAAAAGGAGATCTTCTGATAGATCCGGGTTTTGATGGAGTGTATGGAGTGGTGAAGATTTGGCAGTCTGGAGAAAGTGGAGTTGATGAGAAGAAAGTGGAAGCTCCGCAGTTGGGGTTGTTTGATTAATGAAGATTTTTAAAGATCGCCAATCAGCCGGGAAATTACTGACAAAGCATCTTCAAGAGTATAAAGGTACGGATAATGTGGTGGTTTTAGCCATCCCCAGAGGTGGGGTGGTGGTGGCTAAAGAAGTGGCTAGTGATCTTAATTTAGCTCTTGATATCATAGTGACCAGAAAAATTGGAGCTCCCATGCAACCTGAACTGGCCTTAGGAGCTGTGGATGCTGACGGTGAGGTGGTATGGGATGAAAGAATGATTAATGATTTAGGATTAAAGATTGAAGATTTGGCAGATACAGTAAAAAAGGAAGTGGAGGAGATCAAAAGAAGGGAAAAGGAATATAGGCACGAAAGGCCTGGCCTTGCGAAGCTAATCGAGGGAAAAGAAATAATACTGGTGGATGATGGAATAGCCACAGGGGCAACTACTCTTGCAGCAGTCAACTATTTGAAAAGACATAAAGCTGCAAAAATAGTTTTGGCCATTCCGGTTGCCAGTCAAGAAGCAGCCAATAAATTATCAGAGAAAGTGGATCAGTTAATAATATTGGAAACCCCTGAGTATTTCCAGGCCGTTGGTCAGTTTTATGAAGAGTTTGGAGAAGTGACAGATGAAGAGGTGGTAGAATTACTAAACCATGGAAGATAAATTTTTAAAAGTAGCCAAGCAGGCAGCATTAGAAGCTGGGAAAATAATTTCCAAATATTCTGGTAAAGTTCATCGGAAAAATATTAAATTTGGTGATCACTCTGATTTTGCCACAGAAGCAGATTTAGAAGCTGAAAAAGTTATTATTTCTATTTTAAGTAAGGAATTTCCAGAACATAATATTGTTACGGAAGAACAGGAAAATATTGAAAAAGGTTCAGAGTATACGTGGGTAGTGGACCCTTTGGATGGAACTATAACTTTTGAACACGGAATACCTTTTTTTAGTGTTTCTATTGGACTTTTGAAAAATAATCAGCCATATTTGGGTGTTATATATAGAATTTCAACAAATGATTTTTTCTGGGCTCAGAAAGATAAGGGTGCATTTTTAAATGATAAAAGCATCAAAGTGAGTAGTGGAAAATCTTTAGAAGAAGCAGTGGTAATAGTTGATTTAGGGCACAAACAAAAAAGACCACCCAAATTAGATTTATATATTAAACCAATGATTTATAACGCCGGTTATATATATTCTTTTGGATCTGCAGTTTTAACTTTGGCATTTGTGGCAAATGGAATGATAGATGCAGGAATTAGTCAAGCTTGGATCTGGGATTTTGCTGCTGCAGCAATCATTTTGACTGAAGCAGGGGGTAAAATAACTGATTTTGAGGGTAATGAGCCTGATTGGAGTAAGGAAAGATTAAATATTTTGGCATCGAATGGGTTAATTCATGATCAAATCCTGGAGGCTTTGAAATGAAATTAATAGTTGGTTTGGGAAATCCTGGGGAAAAATATGCATCAGTCAGGCATAATTTAGGGTTTATGGCTGTGGAGGAATTTAGGCGTAAGGGCGATTGGGGGAATTGGGGAATAGAGGGGAAATTTAAGTCAGAAATAATAAAAAAAGATCAGATAATTTTGGCCCGCCCCCAAACTTATATGAATAATTCCGGTATGGCAGTTTCAGCTTTAGTGAATTTTTATAAAATTGCTCCTGAAGATGTAATAGTTGTTTATGATGAATTGGATTTACCTTTGGGCAAAATCAAAGTCAGACTGGGCGGAGCTGCTGCAGGCCATCATGGGGTGGAATCGATTATCAAAGAGTTGGGCACAGATCAGTTTATCCGGATCAGGTTGGGAATTGGTAATATCAGAACTCAAAGCTCGGAACACAAAGGAGCTCATGTGTCAGCTGAAAAGTTTGTGCTGGAACCTTTCATGCATTCGGAAAAAGCCCAAGTTAAACATATGATTAAACGAGCCGTTAAGGCTTTGGAAATAATTTTGGAAAAAGGTATAGAAAAAGCCCAAAATCAGTTTAATTAAAGAGGGGTTGACACGAGTCATTTTTCCCTTTAGACTAGATTAACCATGAAGGACAGCAGTCAAGGCCAAATTTTAACTATTCCGGTAGCCATCCTGCTGGGTTCATTTGTGATTGCCTTCACCATTTTGGTTCATGGTGGAATCATTAAGTTGGGCAAAGTTCCTGTTGCAGTTAAGAATAATCAAAATCCCTCAGCTGTAGCCTCACCCGGATCCGCCACCGCTCCTCAAGCACCAAAAGCAGAAGCTGATATTGTTAAAAACTTAAAATCCACAGCATCTCAGCTAAAGCTAGATCAAGGCAAATTTGACAAATGTCTGGATTCGGGAGAAAAAGCCTCATCAGTTAAAACCGATCTGGATGATGGTGCCAAGGTGGGAGTTAATGGTACACCATCCTTCTTTATTAATGGCAGAAATATTGCCGGAGCAGTTCCTTTTGAGCAGTTTAAAACAGTCATAGATGAGGAACTGGTCGGTAATGCTCCTTCAACTGTGACCAGACAGACCGTGGCAGTGGGAGATCTGCCTCCTCTGGGTAGCAAAAGTGCCAAGGTGACCATGATTGAATTTTCAGATTATCAGTGTCCATTTTGCGGCAGACATTTTACTCAAGCAGAACCTCAGCTTAAAAAAGAGTATATAGATACCGGTAAGGTAGTATTTTATTACAGGGATTTTCCGCTGTCTCAAATCCACCCGGGTGCTCAAAAGGCAGCCGAGGCAGCCAGATGTGCCGGAGATCAAAACAAATACTGGGAATATCACGATTTACTCTTCCAAAATCAAACTAATATTTTCTAATGAATAAGTGGATATGGATTGGATTGGGAATAGCTGCCTTGGGAGCTTTTCTATTTTGGCTTTTTATGGGGTCTGCCAAATCTTTACCCGGAGAAAAAGTGGCTGATTTAGGCAGGGAACATATGGCTATTGGTACTGAGGTAAGTTACAACTCCAATCCTCCTACCTCTGGGAAACATTACGAAGATTGGATCAAGGCAGGGGTTTACCAAACAGCTAAAGATGATCGGAATTTAGTGCATTCCTTGGAACATGGGTATGTGATTATGAGCTACAACTGTGATTATAAGGGTATAGGGTACAGTATACAGAGTACAGTCTATGCTCATGGGCTGGAGGAAGAGGAAGCCAGCCCCTCATCTGATGGAGCCACAGACTCAGCTGAGTTATCTGAGGACTGCCACGAGTTGGTAGATCAGTTGATTTCCGTTTATCAGAAAAAGGGTAGGATCAGATTGATTGTGGTACCCAGACCTAATTTAGACTCAAAAATAGCCCTGACTGCCTGGGGTCGTATTGATAAATTCAATCCTTCGACAAGCTCAGGACTTTCAGCCAGTGAGATTGAGAGCATAGAAAAATTTATTGATGCTTACTTAAACCAGGGTCCTGAAAAAACCAAAGAATCTGCCGGGCAATTAAATGAGCAATGAGTACACTTCTCTACATACTAATCTTTAGTTTCCTCGGTAGTGTAGTTTCCCTGATTGGCGGAGTCTTGCTACTAATGAGAGAGAAATTTGCTGTCAGGATTTCTCATTTCCTGTCTGCTTTTGCGGCAGGGACACTTTTGGGAACAGCTTTTTTTGACCTTTTGCCGGAAAGCTTTGAAAGTGGGGTAGAAGTCAATATCTTTTTTTGGGCTGTTTTGGGGATACTGACCTTTTTCCTTTTGGAGCGTTTTATCCATCATCACGGTCATGGCAGCGAGCAAGAAGCCAAAAAATCTGTGGTGCCTTTGATAGTGGTGGGGGATACAGTGCACAATTTCGTGGACGGGGTAGCCATTGCCGCCACCTTTTTGATCAGTGTTCCTTTGGGAATAGTCACCACTCTGGCTGTGGCTGCCCATGAGATTCCCCAGGAGATTGGCGATTTTGGACTGCTTCTTAATAGCGGAATGAAAGCAGGGAGGGTACTTTTAATAAATCTTTTCAGCTCCTTAACTGCTCTTTTGGGGGCAGTTTTAACTTATCTTTACAGAGATAACCTGGAAGGGTTTTTACCGCTAATTTTATCTGTCACTGCCGGATTTTTTATTTACATAGCCTTGGCAAATTTAGTTCCTGAAATACATAATAACGACAATCAGAAAGTGGCGTTTTGGGAAACAGTCATGTTATTTTTGGGAGTATTAGTAGTCTATTTTGTCATTTCTGCTTTAGAAGGTATCCGCTAAAAAAATGGATAAGCAAATTATTTTGGCTGTAGATGAAGACGGTAAATTCAGTGGGGAGTATATCCCAAAAGAGGTGGGGCACACTGGGGAGGGGAAAAGGCATTTAGCTATAACAGTGCTTCTTTATAATAACAAGGGTCAGGTTTTACTACAAAAAAGAAAACATAAGATTTTTGATAATATTTGGGATATCACCGGGGCCACACACCCTTTGCACGCAGATGCAGGGGATGAAAGCCTGGAGGAGGCCACCCGGCGCTGCCTTAAGATTGAATGGGGAATTAGAGAGATTAGGAAGATTAGGGTAATTGGGAGTTTCAATTATTTTGCCAAATATGGGAAATATTGTGAAAATGAGCATTGTGCAATTATGGTTGGGGAATATAATGGACCCCTAAATTTGAATCCTGAGGTGGGGTATGAATATAAATGGATGGATAAGAGTGAGTTTTTACAGGATATTGAAAAAAATCCTAAAAAATATTCTCCTTGGACAATTAAGGCTGCAAAAATAATAAAACAAAATGGGTGAGCTTGATGAAATTCTAGAAATTGTTGAGTAGAAAATAATCCTATAATATGTTAAAGTAATTCTATGGTACAAGAAGCTGCCGAAATAAAAGCTGGAGTTTGTCCATTAATCATTAATTCTACTAATCCTAATCTTTACCTGGGAGTTCAAGAAAGAACATGGAAAAGGGAAACTAACAAGTTGGCAGGAATGTGGAGTCCTGCTTTTGAGACAGTTGAGCCAGGTGAAAGTCATCTTGCAACTTTAAAAAGATGTATAGGAGCAGGTTGCGGAGAGGAAATATCAATAGTGGGTGGGGAGATAACAATTCCAGATAATTTAGACAACTCACTTCTTTGTAAAGTACAACTATCCTCTGGAATATGGCTCTATGTATATCCATTAGTAGCATCAAATGATTTAGAAGTTGTAACTGGATTGTACACTCATGAGGTGCAAACGCCTGCATGGATAAGTGATAGTTTAGTAGTAGCTTCCAAATATAGGCCTGGTAACTTTACTTTTAGACCAGGAGTTTTAGAAATTAGCGAAAGCCTCCGAGAGCAGAAGGCTAATAGATGGACTTATCGTCCCAGAATCTATGAGAATCCGGTAAATTCAGTCCCTACAGAGGTTTTTGATTTACTAGAAGCAGGTATTAGTCAAAATGAAGCCTTGTACCGGTTGGGTCTTGGTCCACAACAGTTATTAAAGCCTGATCCTTCAGGCCGCTTACTATCATAATTTGTATCCTTTTAAGAGCAACTTTAATTTGAAGAATTTTTCCTCTCATCTCTCCTGTCACATCTTCCCTGCCTGTAGGGGATAAACCTCTTAAGACTTGATTAAAATTTTTATTATTAATCTCTGAAATAAGTTTGGCAGAGGGATTTTTCTTAGGATCGGAATCATAAATTCCATCCACGTCCGATAAAAATATCACTTTTTCAGCTTTAAGTTTTTGACCTAAGAAGCAAACAATAGTATCTCCGGATAAAACAGAACAACCCCATTTATCATCCAAAACCATATCCCCAAATAAAACGGGAATTTGATTTAAATCCAGCTGTTTTTTAACTATGTAGACATCAAAATCATTTAATTTACCCCCGGTTTGGCTGATGAAAGTATGGGGAGGCAGACTGACAGCATTTAATCCGGCTCGAGATAGCTGAGCCATGATGATTTTATTTAGTTTAAGCATCCTTTGCTGAGTTTTCCTGAAAGCTTTTTTTTGTTGATCTGTCTTCATGCCATGTTGTAAATCATATTTTTTAACTAAATCATGAGCAAATGAGCCTGCTCCATGAACTAGAATGATTCTATATCCTAAGAGTGAAATCTGTTTAATTTCTTGAACCAGTCTTTTGATAACAGAAATTCTTACCTTAGGGGCAGGACTATTTTTATAAGTCACCACAGCCCCGCCTAATTTAATAACCAGCAGCTTTTTCATTTAGTTGAATTCTAGCAGAATGAGTGCTAAAGTTTCCAATACATGGATTTTAAGAGTTATCTTTTGAAAAATGCCCGGGATTTAGATCAGGAAATTGATCTGATTTTATCTGATTTTTTAAAAGAAGTAAAGAAACTTAATCCTAAATTAATCCCTTTTGCCATAGCATTAATGAATGTTTGTAAGGGTGGGAAGAGAATTAGGGGAGTTTTGGTTAAGTTGGGCTATGAGATTGGCAATCAGTCATCAGCTGTCAGCTCGCCTCGCTCCGCGGTCGAAGCGGGTCATCAGTCGTCAGACATAATAAAAGTTGGTGCAGCTTATGAGATTTTACATGCCGCACTTCTGATCCACGATGATATTCTTGATCAATCTGAGTTGAGAAGAGGAAAACCCACCCTCTATAGAGCCTTAGGTGGTGACCATTACGGGATCTCACAAGCCATCGGACTGGGTGATATAGGTCTATTTTTACCAATAAAATTAATTGCTGATGCAAACTTTTTGGGTGAATATAAACATCAAGCTTTGTCTTTTCTTGCCCAAACCATCATTTATACAGCTTGGGGAGAAGTATTGGATGTGGAGCTTCCCCATCTTGATGGAGAAAGGAAAGAAGAGGATGTCATAGCAATCCACACTCTTAAGACTGCCCAATATACCATTTCCGGCCCACTGATTGTGGGAGCGATCCTGGGTGGGGGAGATCAGAATTTATTGAGGGAATTAGGACAATTTGGGGAGGCATTAGGTATTGCTTTTCAGATTCAGGATGATATTTTGGGGGTGTTTGGAGATGAGCAGGAGCTGGGTAAATCAGTTGTATCTGATATAGAAGAGGGGAAAAATACCTTGCTTATTACTGAGGCTTTCAAAAGAGCCAATCCAATGCAGAAGCAAATCTTGGGGCGTTTTTATGGTCATGGTCAGGTGGGAAATAAAGGATTAGAGGAGGTTAGGAAAGTATTTTTGGAAACCGGTGCACTGGACTATTCTAGACAAGAGGAGGTAAAATATGTGTTAGCTGCCAAATCGGTCATTCCCAAGATCACTAAAGATCCAAAGATTGTCAAGTTGCTTACCGAAATGGCTGATTTCTTAATCGAACGACACGCATGAAGGCATTTTTAAAAGAACTAAAGTTTAAGTCTACTGTCCATACCTATCTTAAGGATATTACCAAGGAAGTAGAAAAGGCCATCAAAAAGAGTAAAACTCAAGACGGTTTTATCTATGTTAACTCCAAACATACCACCTTAGGGGTGGTGGTGCAGGAAATCGCTGAGCCTAATTTATTGGAGGATATTTTGCATCATTCTCTGAGCGTGGTTCCGGAAGATAAACGCTCCACCAGAGTTGGGAAAGATTATCCCCATCCCACCAAAGATTATCTGCACCGCTGTCAAGATAATCCTTTTTGTGATGAGGTGGATGAAGATTATAATGCGGCAGCCCACATCAGGGCTTTATCCTTTTCCCATAATTCGGTGATTATTCCCTATAGGAGAGGTAAGTTGGAGCTGGGTAAATACCAACAGATTGCCGTATTTGAGTTTGACGGACGGAATGGAAAGGGTAAAAATCCCATCAGGGTTAGGACTGTGCAAATCTGGGTCTGTCCGGCGGAGAAGATAATACCTCTTTAACTACTTTTATGTTAGAATATTGAGCTTATGAAGGTTAATAGATTGACTAATGATAACATTCCCCACCATATTGCCATCATTATGGATGGTAATAGAAGATGGGCCAGAGCTCGGGGCTTGCCGGATATCAAAGGCCACGAGGCAGGGGCTGATACTTTGGAGAAAATAGTGGAAGAGGCTGAAAAGATGGGAGTTAAAACAATCACAGTCTATGCTCTATCCACGGAAAACATCAAGGAACGGGCCAAAAGGGAAGTATTAGGTTTGTTCAATCTAATGAGAATAGGCTATCATAACAAACTAAAAAAGATGATGCAAAAAGGAGTTAAAGTGACGATTTTGGGAGAGTTGGAAGGTTTGCCTCAAACCATTACAGCCGTCATCGACCAGATTAAAAAAACTTATATCAAATCTGAGGCAATCAAGCTCAATATTGCTTTAAATTATGGAGGTAAAAGGGAGCTTTTGGAGGCTATCAAAGATGTAGTTAAAGCAGGTGTCAATATTGATAAAATTAATGAAACCATCATAGAAAAACATCTATATACTAATGGTCAGCCGGATCCTGAGCTGGTTATCAGAACTGGTGGCAGAGTCAGGTTATCCAACTTTTTACTTTGGCAGACAGCTTATTCTGAGTTATATTTCACCAAAGTATTATGGCCGGATTTTAATGAAAAGGAACTAAAGAAGGCTATACAGTGGTATCAAGCTCAGAAGCGTAACTTTGGTAAATGAAGAAGGCTAAATTACTTTAAAATTTCTGTTAGCACTTTGCCCTGGACATAATCGGGGATTTCGACATTTAACAGTTTTAAAATGGTCGGCATTTGATCTATATGAGAGATATTTTGGCTGAGTCTGTAATTTTTCTTTATCCCCGGTCCCATAATGACAAAGGGAGTCTGCAAACCATCCACTTTAGGATCATATGCTTGTTTGTTACCGGAGGTAAGGGAGTCTGCAAACACCCCTAGATCTGGTGTGGCTGCCTCGGAAAATCCATATCCCGGGGCAATTTCAACTGATAAATCACCGACCCGGTCAGAAGGTACTTCAAAAAACTTGGGAGCATCTTCCCATCTCACCACCCGGGTAATGGCCTTGGTGTCACTATCAGTCAGCTTCTCTAAGGCATCCATTACCTCAGTCCTTAATTTTTCGTACTCTGTTCCCGAAGCTCTCTGATAAGGTCCGGCCAACCCATTTGGATTAATATAAATATTATTGGTTTGCAGGTGTAAAACTTTGGTATTAGCCCAATCCAATACCATCTCACCTGTAGTTGGGTTGGTAGTAAATTTAAGCCAGCCTTTTTGGGCAAATAAATTATTTAAAGACATTATTCTGCTTTGCAAAATAATGCCATGGTCAGAGCTTAAGACAAAAAGGGTTTTACCATCATCATGCTTTAAGGCCTCACCGATGATTCCATCCAATCCTTGGTACATTTTTAGCACTTCCTCCATGGCCATTTTTGATTTTTCAGCACTATAATCCTTGCCTTGGGGATCCAGATACCTCATCCACCATCTGGAGGTTAACATTTGATTTGGAGTATAGATATCTTGTAAAAATATATCCGGTTGGTATTTATCAAAGATAAAATCGGTGGCCTTTTGGTGATACTCCCAGGACATCTGAGCTTCTTCAAAAAAGGTCTGCTTATCTTCATCTTCGTAAACTAACTGAGCAGGGAAATTATCTACAAAATCCACCATGGGTCCCAAACCCTGAGTCATTTCCAAAGCCACACTCTCTGGCATGGTGACAAATTTATTTAGGTTATTATATAAAACCCTAATTCTAAATTGTCCGTCAGGCCAGATTTTAATTAATTTAAGCTTGATGTTGGAGTCATAGGATTGGTTTTGAAAAGTTAATTTAACCGGATACCAGTCTGTCCAGCTGCCCTCTTTAACAGTTTGGAAAGCCGGACCTGCTTCTGTTAAAGAAAAAGCCACTGAGTTGTAATTAGTCTGGTTATCATTGGTGGAGTCAATTATAAAAGCATATAAATCTAACCCACGGGCAGTCATTTTGGCTTCTTTCATGGGAGAGAAAGATTGGATGGAAGCTGATGAAGTGGATAATTTTTCGCTCACAAATTTGGTTAAAGTATCACCAAAATAAAACAGCCTAAAGCCGGCTCCCACTTTTTTCATCTCCGCCTGTTTTTCAGTCGGTTCAAAAATTAAGGCAGCATCATCTGAGCCCCAATTACCCCATCTGCCCCTGACAGTGATGCCATTTTTCAGCTCCGGTGGAGTTGAACCCGGAATGGAAAGTAAAGCTACTTTTTTGCCGGCATTTTCTAAGACTGTCCAAATGGGGGAAACTTTTTTGGCAGCAGAGGAAAACCCTCCAACCGAGGGCTTTTCCAAAGTTTTACCCTCCACCCTCATTGGGCCATCAGCTATCCCATGCACCGTAGGATGAGCGCCGGTTAGAAGTGAGGCAAAATTGACCGGGGTGTGGGAGGGAAAATCCGGGATGGAGTAGCCGAAAGAACCATTGTCCATCATTTTTTTGATGTTGGGTAATTTACCCTCCTGTGCCCACTTATAAACCGTAAAAAGAGATTCTTCTGCCCGCATCCCATCCGGAATAAACCAGTATAGTTTAGTGGGTTGTTGAGGAGTGGTAGAGGATTTAAAGGTATAAATCAGCAAAACAATCAGGCCAAGCCCCAATAAGATAAGTATGATTTTATTTACCATAACCTAAGTTCTCTTTATTATTATTAGAAACCAAATATTTTTCAATCCCCCAAAAGAGAGCGGCCGTCAAGCGGGGGAGAAATCTGATTTAAATTAAGGCCAAATGTAGCCAAAATGGTGGGAGCAATATCTAATCTGGTGCCGTTTATTTTAAGTCCGGGATTATTGCTAACCAGCCAGGTATCCGGAGCATTTGAGTGGGTTTTTTGATTTTTGTCAAAACCATGATCGGTAGTCACATAGATTATGGTTTTATCATAAGATTTAAGAGTTTTGAGTTTATCGACAATTCTGCCCAGCCACTGATCATTGACGATGATTGATTGAGCATATTCGGATGAATTCTCGCCATAAAGATGGCCAATTTCATCCGGTTCTTCAAAATGAATGAACATCAAATATGGTCTGTCTTGGTATTGATCCAACACCTCCAGGGCCTTTTGACCCACATTTTCAGCTTCATTCAATCCGATCAGATATACATCCAAAGCATCTTTGGTGTAATAATATGGCTCTCCGCTACGCTGCTCAAATACTTTTGTCTGGCCGGCTATTTTGGTGGGGGCTTCTGTTTTTTCATCCCACCAGAGCGTTTTTTTAAAAGTCTGGGGGTCTCTGGTTAAACAATTGGTGCAGATTTTGTGAGGGCCGCGGGCAGCCAGATTATTTAATTTTCCGGCTATAAATACAGTGGCCATATTATTTTTCCCAAATGCCTCTTTCAGCCTTTCAAAAATGGTTAAGCCTTTTGGGATAGGTTGGTAATTGGCATTATTAATAACACCCAAAGTTTGGGATTTATAGCCGGTCAATATTTCTGCCCAGCCCGGTTTGGTCTCGGTTCTGCCGGATTTAATGTCAATATCAACCAGCTTACCCTCACTGATAAGATTTTTTAAATTCGGCAGCCTGCCTTGATCAAATAGGGTTTTCAGATCATCCCGCTGTGTTCCATCCCAGCCAATCAGCACCACATTTTTAACTTGGCGAGATGGACCTTGGTCTTTTTGAGAAGCCAAAATTAAATATAGACCTAAAACAGCCAAGACAATAACAGCTGATAAGACTAATTTATTTAAGTTCCTCATAAATTTTCTCCACAAAGCTGTTGTCAATAAATTTTGATAAATCAGCTTTCTTGTCAATGTATTTATATTTTAGGAGCAAATCCTGCATTTGATCTAACAACTCTCGGGAGACTTTGGGTGGTAAATCATATTGCGGCAAATTCATGCCCTGAAAGTCCTTTTCCATCTGCAAACCCTTCTGGTAGCCTTTACCGGGATCTTTCAATCTTTCCTCTTTAGACAAGCCATGCTCGTATTTGATTCTTTTCATGTAAGCTCTGATGACTTTTTCCACCTGATCAGGATGATTTTTAACAAAGTCTTTATGGAAGATTAAAAGCGCCTGGGAAAGTTCCGGATTAAGCCAGTCCAATTTTCTGAAAACATAGGCCTGGTCGTTTTCCACCAATTTCTCAATTGACATCAGATGGTAATAGCCGCCATCAATGGAGCCTTTTTTTAAGGCCTGATTTAATTCATCATCTATCACCTTATCCAAAATTTTGACATCTTTTTGGGGATCCAAACCAATACTTGCCAAAAATTCACGCAAAAAGACCCCGTCTCCATCACCGGCTCTTCTGGAGGCCAAAGTTTTCCCTTTAATATCCGAGGGTTGGCTGATGGTGACATCTTTGCGAAAGATAATGGCATGTCCGGCCTGACCTTTGACATCATGCCCTAACTGCGCCACCGCCACAATCGGCAGATTTTGAGAAGCCGCACTGATGAATGAGGCCTCGCCCGGGGTGGCTCCCGCAAAATTGCCTTTGATCACCTCATCAATCAGCTCGCCTCCGGTGGCTTTCCCGTACAGGCCAATGTTTTTAATATCTTCATAACTTTTGGGGATGGTGTAAAAGTCCGGTTGATACAAGACTTTGGTGATTAGACTTAAGGGAATATTTTCTTTGTCAAATTCATTATTAATATAGGCGCGATACAAAAGCATGGTCCGCCCCCCATGAAAATAGCCAATTTTGAGCTGGTTGGATGAAGTTTCTTTGGCAGGTGGTAGTAATTTCTTGGGCAAAGCCAACATTCCCACTAAAATAAGCACAATTAAAATTATCCCGGCTAAGCCAAATTTTTTCTTAAACAGCATTATTTCCCCCTGATTTTTTTTGACCACTCCTCCAATTTTGAGGCTAAATTATCCAACATATCTATTCTGCTGCCTGCCAGATTGGTTGATTCTTCCGGATCATTTTGTATGTCAAATAGTTCCTGCTGAGGCTCGTCCTTGTCTTTTTCGCCGGCAATATATTCCTGAATCAGCTTCCAACTTTTGCTTCTGATAGTTTCTACCCTGGTTTGTTTATTAAAATAAGGATTAATATCAGCCGGACTAAATTGCGCCCCGGCAAAAACATAATCATTAACCTGTTTGTTTTGATAAATCAGCGGGACTAAACTTTGGCCTTCCATATGAAACTGCTCCGGCAGTCCTAAAAAGTTCAGTAGAGTAGGTGTTAAATCAATCTGCTGGACTAAACCGTCAATCTTTTTACTTTCCAGATTGGGAATTTTGATAAACAAAGGGATATGCAAAACATCATCGTAAAATGTCCCCCGCAAAGGTCCTCCTCTCATAAACCGGCCCTGTTTGCCGAACATATCCCCGTGTTCTGAGGTAAATACTATGATGGTTTTATCCCACACTCCCAGACTTTTAACTTTATCCAAAAGTTTACCGATGGCCTCATCAGCAGAAACAATCGCCTCATCATAGATGGTAATTAAATGTTTGATGTCTTCCTCTGCTAAAAGTATCTGTTTATCAGTACCGGTTTTGGAAAAATAGACCGGATAATAAGTTTTACCATCTTTTATCTGTGGTTGAGTTCTGTCAAAAGTCCACAGGCAATCCGAAAAATCAATTTCGCCCTGATAATCAGGGTCAAAAATCTTCCCGCCATTTTGGGAAAAAGGGCAGTGGGTATCAAAACCCTGGACATGCAGAAAAAATTTACTGTTTCTTTGAGCATCAAGGTAATCAATAGCCTGAGGAATTGTACAGGTTAACTCACCATACAGACTGGGCCCGCCTGCTCTCGGACCTGCCTGTCTGGGGTAAGAGGCTGCCTGTCCTTTGGTACATTCCCGGTATGTATCAAATCTGTTAGTTAAACCGAAATCAGTATTATAATCAAATCCGCCGGTGAAAGCAGCCGTGGTGTAACCTGCCTTTTTCAACACCTCAATTAAAGTTGGCGTATCTTTAGACAGAGTTGAACCGTCATAGCGGTTCATTACTCCGTGCTGGTAAGGGTAAAGCGAGGTGTAGATGGAGATGGCCTCAGGTAAGGTCCAGCTGGCATGAGAGAAAGCATTATCAAAGACCAAACTTTCTTTGGCCAACTTGTCTAAATTGGGAGTGGTGGGTCTGGAATATCCATTAAAAGACATATGATCATATCTTAAGTTGGTCATGGTAATAAAAATCACATTGCAATCCCGGCAAATATCTATTTTGGATAAGGGATTGGCAATTTTAAGAAAGGGAGAAGCAGGAAAGGTAAGTAAAAAGGTCAATACCAAAAGCAGGGCAAAAGTTAATAGGGCAATTTTAAAAACTTTTTTTCGCATGATTTAGTTTAAGTTGCAGCTGAATGATTTGGCAATTACCGCTGCTTTATCAGACTCCATTTTATCAAAAACCTTTACCTCAAAAATACCCTTATTTTGACAATCAAAAATACCATAGGCGGATTTAAACTTAACCAGATCTTTGATACAGATGCCGTAATTTAATCTTTCTCCGGCAAAAAGAGTGTAAATTGTCCCATCTGGGACATTCTCCAAACGGGGTTTAAATGCCTCCCCACATTCCAAAACATTGGTGATCACCTCGGGATAAGGAGAGGTGGTCGGTAAAAAAAGCGACTGTAAAATAAATTTCCTGTCTTGAATATACTTTTTGTGATCAGATATTGTAGTTTTGGTTATTTTAACAACTAAATCCTCTTTTGTTGCCTCTAACTCTTCAGTGGTTGAGGATTGATTTTGATCTTTGGTCAGCTGAATTTGTGTAAACGATGGTACATCAATCCTGACTTGCCAAAAAAACAGCTGTCTTTTCAGCGGATCTTTTAGCAAAAACCATCCCGCAAATAAAATTAAAGCCGCTGTTAAAATCAGGATAATTTTTTTCACCATCTTTTAATAATAGCAGATTAAAAACCGGTATGTTCCCGTAAATATCCGACACTAACTTCTTTCTAAAGGTGGCTTCATACCTAAGCCAATGTGTGGTCTATGATAATGATACCGGTTTAGGAATT
>C687J35174_10000944_pt1 | contig 42520 bp, 45 predicted proteins | sample RifCSPhighO2_01_FD_35174 | JGI IMG/M metagenome (IMG submission 35174) | reverse complement strand
TGCTTATGGCTTTTAACAAAAAGAAAATCACTGAAAAAGAAATAATAAAAGCAGCAAAAAAAGCCGCTGAATTGAACTTAAAATACTCAATTTTGTCAATGAGTGAATTGCCTAAAAAAGTATCTGATTTAATCTACGCACTCAAAGATATAAAAACCGTGGAAAAAGTTGAGTAGGCTATCAAAACTCTTAAAAACCCCCAACTTTTATGATAATCATGGGAAAGATAAAATCAAAACTCATCAGAAGAACTGCAAATACTCTTTTAAAAAAAGATATAGAATTTACCGAGAATTTTGAAGATAACAAAAGAATGCTTGGAAATGATACAATGCCAAGCAAAAAACTCAGGAACCAGATAGCAGGACTTTTGGGTAAGATAAAAAAGCAGGAAATGGTAAAAGCAGAAGCATTAAAAAAGTAAACATCAAAATATTACTTAGTAATGGTAGAAGAAAAGAAAGACGATAATGTAATTTTTATTGGCATAAAACCATTTATGAATTACGTAACAAGTGTTGTAATGCAGTTCACAACCAAAAACAAAAAAGAAGTAGTTGTTAAAGCCAGGGGGAAATTCATAAATCGCGCCGTGGATGTTTCAGAAGTTGTAAGAAAAAAATTCCTAAAAGATAGAAACATAGAAGTTAAAGATGTTAAAATTGACAGCGAAGAAATGGAAAACAAAGAAGGTAAAAAAATTAATGTATCAACAATAGAGATAACACTTGTAAAAAAGGAATCATCTTCTTCCAGCTAATTTTCTTTTGATGAATACGATATCATTTCGCATTTGCTTAATCATTTTATTTTGTTTTCTAAGCATAAAAAATCTGATTATTAAAAAGACCAGATAAATCACAACCAAGCCACCAACAGCACCGATGAGTAATTCTATCTTTGAAACAAGCTCTATTGGAAGGACTTCAGCAACTTCCTTAAGGTTTTCTTCAATAGCCATTTTACTAAGACTTTTAAATGAATCTTATTTAATAAATTTGTCTCTGTAGCTCAGCGGTAGAGCGCCGCTCTCATGAGCTGGGTATGTTCAATAAATCATGTTGAACTTGTTCAACTGGGTGAGGCGGAGGTCGGGAGGTCAGCACTCCCCAGAGACATTTCTCTAGCAGAAAAATTCACGCAATCATATTCAAGCCATCACCTTTTTTTCTTGGTATAATGTGAAAATGGAAGTGATTCACAACTTGTCCTGCAGCGGCAAAATTGTTGCTTATAACATTAAACCCCTCTGCATTGTTTGCATCAATAACTTTTAAAGCTGTATTTTTCAAGCAATCCAAAAACTCATCCCCTAAACTATCATGCAAATCTAAACTTGTCTTAAAGTGTTTTTTCGATATAACCAAACTATGCCCGGGAGCAACAGGACTTCTATCAAAAATGGAGAAAAAATTATCATTTTCATAGATTTTATTACTTTTTATTTCGCCGGTTGCAATTTTGCAAAAAACACAATCTATCATTTGAATATTTCATCTTCAGAATTTATCAATTTATCCATAGTTTCTTTTAGTTTTGAAATCTTAACTCTGATTTGTTTTGTTGTGTTTCTGTCTCTTATAGTCACATCTTGATTTTTTATAGAATCGCCATCAATTGTTATGCAGTAAGGAGTTCCTATCTCATCATTTCTTGCATACCTCCTCCCTATACTCCCGCCAGAATCATAGGCAACATTAAATTCATTTTTTAGTTCAGAAAAAACTTCTCCAGCGATTTTTTCAAATTCTGGTTTTTTGACTAAAGGGAAAATTGCTGCTTTTATTGGGGCAAGTATTTGAGGGAATGTAAACATACTTCCTTCTTTTCCAACAGAATAGAAAATATCTAACATAGTCCATATATTCCTATCAACTCCGAAACTTAATTCTAAAACATGCGGTAAAAACTTTTTCTTTGATTCCTCGTCAAAAACTTCCAGATTTTTACCTGAGATTTTTCCGTGCCCTGATAAATCATGATTTGTTCTGTAATGGACTCCTGCAACTTCCTTGAAACCACTTAAAGTATCTAAATTAATTTCAACATCAAAATGAATTTTATTGTAAAAAGCTCTTTCTTTTTCACCCAATTCCCTGAACCTGAACTTTTCTTTTGGTATTCTCAAAACATTAAAATAAAATTCCTGGACTTTAAAAGTATGATACAAATAAAATTTAGGAATTTTATTTTTTTCATTCAATTCCAAACAGGAAATTTCTTCAATATCTTCCTTACCAAAAAATTTGATCCTTAATTTTTTATTCTTCACTTCATTCCATTTCTCATGCTCATTAATTTTCTCGGGGTTGAAAAAAATCTGTAGCTCTGCTTGGCTGAATTCCCTGAGCCTAAAGAACATTTGCCTTGGTGATATCTCATTTCTGTAAGCTTTGTCAATAATTGCTAATCCAAGAGGTAATTTATTTCTTGTCGCCTTGAATTCTTCTAGAAAAGTTATGTATGCTCCTTGCGCTGTCTCAGGGCTTAGATAAGAAACTTCGTTATTAAAGCCAACATTAACTGAGAACATCATGTTAAATTGTTTAACTTTTGAAAAGTCTACAGAACCACATTTAGGACATTTTAGTTTAAGGTTTCTAATTTCATTATCCATTTCTTCAATTGATAACAATTCTGGATTTTTCACACCATTATCTTCAAGAAACTGGTCAGCTCTGAATCTAAAGTGACATTTCTTGCATTCAGACATAGGGTCATTAAAGTTTTCTATATGTCCAGAAGCTTTGAAAACTTCTTCAGGAAGAATATTGTTACTCTGAATTTCATAAAAATTCTCGTCTATTGAAAGAATATTTTTTCTCCACAAATCTTCCCAATTATTTTTTAACAATTTTCCTAAATGTCCGTAAGTGTAAAATCCTGCCTTTCCGCTGTAAATATTAGCAGTCTGAAAGAAAAAACCTTTTGTTGATGCAATTTTGTTTATTTCATCAATTTTTTTCCCGACTTCAATTTTATTTTCCATTTTTTCTGCTTGAATTTCCTTTCCTTCATTTTTCATACTTTTTATTTCTTGCTTTTTTAATATATTGAGAATGTCTTTTACCTTTTTTTCTGCATCTTTTTTTGTTTTTCCCAAATAGGCAAGTGTTTTTGTCTTAACCTTTCCATTAACCCTTTTGTTTTCGTTTAAGTAGAAATATTCCTTATTACCAATCTTCTTCTTTACAATAAATGACATTTTATTTTAGTTTTTGAAAGGTGGGTGGATAAATTCAGTGTTTTGAGATAAAATAAACCAACCCCATTTTACCCACTACAAAGATATATTTAAATCTTTTCGTAGGCACTACAAGAATTTTAAGATTTCCGGAATTTTTCCCACATTGTCTTCATCAGTAAAATGCCCTTGCTTCTTTTTGATAATTATTTTAGCGCCAAGAAAATCCTTAAATTTCTCAGCTTCATCTAAATGGACATAAGGATCATTGTCTGAAAATATAGCTAAAAAATTATCGCAATGATCTAGAACTCTCTCAAAATCTATTAGGGTATTTTCCCAAGGATGTGCAATCTTTAATTCCTCAGATCCAAGGTTCATCAATTTAAACCAACCTGCAACAAAAACACAGCCACCAATTCTTTTATGTTTGTGAAGTTTTTCTAAAAATCTCATTATTGTCTGACATCCGATGCTGTGTCCAATAAAATAAGTTTCTTCATCAATCTCTTCTGGAGAAATATTTTCCTTCAAAAATCCAACCCAATTTTCAATCTTTGGGTTTTCTGTATCGGGCATGTCGAATGCTTTTACTTTAAAACCTTTTTTCTCTAATTCTGATTTTAGCCAGTCAAACCATCCTCCTTCAGATGAACCTCCCCAACCGTGTATCAAATATATTTTTTTCATTTTCATTTTTTCAATTTGAAAGCGGAGGGTGGGACTCGAACCCACGAAAAACCGGGCTGCAACCGGTTGCAGTAGCCACTGTGCCACCTCCGCGTAAAACTAAGAAATAGAAATCATATTTAAAAGTATTTACAAACCCAAACAAGAATTAATTGATTCTTCAACACCTTCAATCAACTGTGACTCAGAAGAATAAAAAAACAGAGAATCAGACACTCTTCTAATTGATTCAGATGGGGTTTTCCCTTTTTGTGATAATAAATAAATAGGTATATCAAAATTGTCTGCCCAGCCAAGTTCAATACCTTCTCTCGTTGACTCGTATGAAACTTCTGCCAAAACTAAATCTAATCCTCCACTAGACATTAAAAATCTGCTATCAAAAAGCATATTGCCTTTTTCAAAAGGAAAAACGAAATTATGTTGGCTATTCAAATAGCTTTGTCTAATTGGCAAATACAGCCTATTTCTGAAGTCAAAACCTTCTGCTCTTGAATGAGTAAAATAAATATTCATAAAATTCACTAAAGAAACGGTTTTATAAATTTAACTAAAAATGCCCTCGACAGGACTTGAACCATGAGGGGCAACTACGTTTCCCCTTACACTAACCCCTTCCTGGCTCTCTTAAACTGATTTAGCAGTTCAAATCCTAAATGCCCTCGACAGGACTTGAACCTGCGACCTACTGCTTTCTTTCCGTGTTTCGCGATGCGTATGCGTAATCGCTAGAAGGCAGTCGCTCTATCCAGGCTGAGCTACGAGGGCACTCATTACCAACGTAGCGACTTAATCGGTTTAAACGAATTCAAACCGGAAAGTGCGCGAGAAAACTTCGTGTTCTCGCTGAGCTACGAGGGCTTACAAAAAACAAGAAGAAATTGTATTTAAAATGTTTCCTGTTAAATCACTTCAGTTCAACAACATCAAAATCTTTAGCCATTGTTGTGTTTTTGAAAACTTTTTTCGCATCGTCCAAAAGCCTTTGTAAATTTGTTTTATACCTGTCGCTGATGTGGGTTATAATAAGTTTTTTTGAATTTGATTTTTTCGTAATTTCTCCTGCCTGTTTTGCAGTTAAGTGTTTCTTTTTGCTGGCTTCTGAAGTAATCTCTGAATGAAATGTTGCCTCACAAACAAGCAAATCAGAATTTTTTACAAAACCCACAATTTTGTTATTTATTGAAGTATCAAGAACAAATGAAACTTTTTTGTCATCTTCCTTAAAAGTAAAATCTTTGTTTTTGTATTTCTTTCTGTTATGTGTTATGTCTTTACCTTGCTTCAGTTTTTTTAAATTTTCAATTGATATATCTTTAATTTTCTTCAATTTGTTTTTGTCTATCCTTATTTTTCCTTTTTTTATAAAAGAATACGCATTGCAAATAATACTGTGGGTCATTGGTTTTGCTTCAATAACAAAATCATCTGTTTCAAAAACCTTGTTGGAAACTTCTTGAACAACTATCTTGTAATTTAATTGAAATGTGAAAGTTCTTATAATATTTTCTAGATGTTTTTTTATTCCATGTGGTCCGTAAATGTGAAGAATTTTACTATAACCAGTCAAGGAAAGCGTCTGCAAAACTCCTGGCAATCCCAAAACATGGTCGCCATGCCAGTGAGTAATTAAAATCCTCGTGAGTTTGCAGGGATTTATTTTTGCAATTCTGAATTGTCTTTGAGTTCCTTCACCGCAATCAATCAAAATATTTTCAGCACCATAGCTAAGAAGTATTCCTGTATGGTTTCTCTCCGGAGTAGGAATTGCGTAGGAAGTTCCCAAAAAAGTTACTTTTATCATTAAAGAAATAAGCTAAAGAGGTTTTTATTTGTTTTTAGAGATTAATAGTAATTCATCCTTAAAATCTAGATAGCCCTTTTTTTGATATTTCTTTAATTTTAATCTAAAAATATCTAGTTCAGTCCTAGAAGGATTTACGTTAGTGTTATGGATAAACTTATAGAAATTATTCAAATCAAAATATTTCTTATTTGTTAACATGTCTCCAACATACATCCTCATTTTAAATTTCTTAACTTTAACATTAAACCCTATATTTCTATAAAAATTGGTAATGTATTTTGAATAAACAAACTTAGGGTAAACTTGCCTTAACATTATATTATAATGGTCACTTCTTCTAGGAAGTGTTAAAATTAACAGCTTTCCTTTTTCATTAAGTATAGATATTAACTTCTTTAGCTGACTTTTATAATCCTCTTCGTTCGATGACCAGTAGTAGTTAGTATGGGAAGTAAAAATAACATCATATTTTTTCTTGGGCTTAAAACTCGAAAGAGTATCAACAAAATAACCCCCAATATTATTTTCAAAACTTAGGAAAACCTTCGCAGAATTTAAGGCATTTTTATTTGGCTCTACCAAATCACAAACATAATCAAACTCTAATCTATCTAAAATCTGTTTTGTCGTATGACCTTCACCGCAACCTATATCAACTAAATTAAATCTTTTAACTTCCTTATAAAAATTATTCCTTTTTCGAAGAGAATGACGCAGGGGATATAAAGATTATTGTATCTCCCCTAAGAAAAGTCAATCCAATGTTTCGCTTGATTTCGTTGTTTTGCATTTCCTTCGTGTTATCCAAAACAAGATTAATGTGAATGTCAAATGCTACAAGTATTCCGACAAACTGGTTCCCACCTTTAAGATGCACCAACACTTCCTTGTTTTTCGAATTGTTTAGCAAATCCAACGGTCTCTCTATGTTGTTAGCCATGATTTAAACTTGCATAAGTTGTTTATAAAGTTTACTAAAATAAAATTCAACATTGTTTTTGATTTTTACAGAATACGATATAGAAACCTATTTAAATCAAAAAGAGGGTTTTTATATAAAATGAAAAAAGGAAAAAAAATATCTGGCGGAAAATACAACAAAAGGAGAAAGAAAAAGCTTTACGAATCTCCTGGACAAAAAAGGGTTGTTAAACTCGGAGATGAAAAAAGAAAATCAAAAAGAACAAGAAGTGGGAAAAGAAAATTTTTCCTGTTAAAAGCAAAATTCATAAACATAAAGACAAAAAAAGGTGTTAAAAAGTTAGAAATAAAAAAAGTCGTTGAAACTCCGGCAGACAGGTTCCTTGCAAGACAAAATGTTATAACAAAAGGAACAATTGTAGAAACAGACCTTGGAAAAGTCAAGGTCACAAACCGCCCAAGCCAAGAGGGAATTCTTAATGGAATTTTAATTGAATAATCTCAATTGTTAAAAAATCTTCTAATGGGCTTTGTGTATAAAGTCTGAATAAAGGCTTACTTTTTACACAGAAAGTTAAGGATAATGGGTTATATCTTGTTTTACTATCTCTTTTAGTTCCTGAAAATTTGGGTTGAGCATTTCTTTTGGCACTTTATCTAAGAATTTATTAATCAATAATCTAAAGTGTTTATATGCTTCATAGATAAAGGCTACTGGTGGGGGTTCTTTGGTTTCACTTCTTCCATAATCTAAATGAGAAAGTTGTTTGTTTAAGACTCCATAATATTTTCTTATAGGGAGATTTGAGGTAATATCCCAATTAGGGATATAGTGCTTAACACGGGGATATTTTTTTGGCTCTTTATCCGAAGCATAAAAAAATTCCCATAGATTCCTCGCATGTGTTGAAAAGGCAACAGCAAGATAGTTTGGAACCAATATTTTAGATTCATCGGGGTTCAATTCCCTAACTTTAATCATACAATAGAATAGTTGAATAAATTCGTAATGAAGACCACCCACTTGTGCTTTTTTTGTTTTTTCATCTACCATTAATTTTTTGGGACTCCTTTTTACACAGAAATTATCCTTTGTGAAGATTACAATATCTATGTGTTATTTGTCCATTCTTGATTGTTGTTTTTCCACCCTCACTGAATCTTTCTATGTGGTCTACATGGGCATCATCTATTGAATATATTCTATTCTTACAAATCTGGCATATTCCTTCTACTTTATCAAATAAAAACTTCTTTTCTTCAGAATTATAGATTCTTCTGTCATGTTCTGGATAACCCATTACTTCTCTGAGTTTTCCAAGCCACTTCTCTGTTCTTAACTTAACTTTTGCAGTATCATAAGTTCCCCTTTCTATAGTTTCTATGATGTCTTCATCTGAGGAAACTAAATCTATAAATGAGTCTCTAATAACTTGCTCTTTGCCCGACGCTTGTCTTTTTTCATACTCCATAAAACCATATAGCTGAATATCCATCAAGCCTTCGTTCATTCTTCTATCAGCCTTACCCTCTTTGTTTTGATTACCTAAATAATACCTTCTGAACGACATATCCCCAAATACTTGTTGACATAATTCAACACATTTTTTGAATAATTTTCTTTTATCTTCAATCTCTTTTTCAGAAATGTTTCTCTTACCTTCAATATAATCGTTTAAAAATTTCTTGAGTGGGCTTACATAATGCCTTTCTGATTTGTCACAGAAAGCAAAAAATCTTAGTATTCTCTCTGCATCCACCATTCTCTTATTAGGTTCTGTTAATTCCTGTAAAGAAAGAAAATCTTTATTCTTTGTAAGTTCCTTAATTAAATCATTAAAATTACCCCTGTAAATACAATTTCTTAATTCTTGTTCACTTAACTTTACAGAGCCCCTATTTAATCTAACAAAAATCTCAAATTTAATATCTTTTTGAGATTGAGCTAAAATTTTAATAACGCTTATGCCCCTACTCAAAAATTTATCTTGTAGTTCTTCTGGTAGGTCTTCAAACTTCTTTCCATTAAGTTCTTTTAGAATGGTTAGGTTTCTCAATGGGAACTTATTATGTCTAAAATGGTAAAATGTTAAAACTCTTTGTTGCCCATCAATAACTTCCTCTTTTCCATCTTCTGTTTCGGCAGTGTATATGATAGGTATAGGAACTTCCAAAAGAACAGATTCAATTAGTCTACTTTTTATAATTGGTTTTGTTTCCCAAACATAGTCTCTTTGAAAGTCTGCTCTTGCAATTAGTGTTTTTTTATCAATCTTTTCACAAATACTCCTAATCTCTGGTTCTACCTTTTCGGTTAATATCTTCCTGTTGATTTTAGGTATCCCTTCATATTCTCCATTCTCAAATTCTTCCTCGTCATCCTCATTCCTTGATTCTGGGACTATAGGTTTTCCTTGCTCGTCAAATTGTAATTTATTCATTTTCAAAACATATTTCATCCATTTTTATTCTTTTCTATTCTTCTTAGCCTTTATATTACAAGCAAAGCATTTTCCCCTATGATTAATTCCTCTTCCACAATCTTCACAAAGGAATTTTTTAACCTCTTCTTTTGCTTCTTTCATCTTTCCTTGAACCACATCAGAAATCTTATCTTCAATATCCCCTTTATTCATTAATTCTTTAGGAATCCTATATTCCATAAATTTGACTTTCTTTTTGTCTATGGTTTCTTTAAGATTTTTTTCTTGGTCTGATAATTTAGCATTTCCTGACTTAACCTCTACAAATACCACTTCATTAATCTTCTTTTCATCCATTCCTTTGAAAACTACAAAATCAACAGGCTTTCCTACAAACCTACATTCATTTGGCAAAAAGGGAAAGTCTGGAAGATAAGGAGCTAAGTTCTCTGTAAAATGCCCACCTAAGACAGCTCTGGATTTCATAATAGCATCATGCCTATGATTTGGAAGTTCTCCTTCCCACCATTTATCTCTTTGAAAAGCTCCTGCTCTCTGTCCAATCCTATAAGCTACAAACAAACCTATCAAAAGAATAATGATAAGGATTATTGTTATGAAGTCTACCATTTTATTTTAAGAGTTGAAGGTCATTTTAATTCATTAAGATACTAATTCTTTCTCAAAAATATTCTCTATTTTTAGAATTGATTTATTTATTCTTATCATAAGGTCATTAACTTCTGAAAAAGATTTTATTATTGTCTTTTGTTTATCTATGGGAATTATCTTTATTTGGGCATTTTCTAAAAAGGCTGTCTTATTCCATGTTCCATTATCTGAACTCGAAGAAAATTCATAAAAAAGATTTTGGTATTGATATAATATCCATTCTAAAATTATTCTTCCTTGATACTTTTTATTCAAAGATAAAATATATGCATGGTCATTTAGAGTATAATTTCCTTTGGGTAGATAAATTAATTTTCCTGCTTTTCCATTCCTAATCACTAAAATTCCCTCTTTATCTTCAAAAAAGTTTAATTCTCTTCCGTTGGGTAATTTACAAAGAGGGATTTCCCCCATATAGGTTCTGTCCATAGTTGAACTTGAAAGAATTTTATACCTTTTTGATTCATTAAGATTCATTCTACTATAAATAAATTCTTCAGTTAAACCAGAATTTCCAGAAATAAATTCAAAAATATCTGATGCAGGTGACTCTCCCCCATTAAATTTTTTAGATATGATTAAATCCTTTTGAGATAATAATTTTATCTTATTTGATAATTCTTTTAATTTAAAATAGGTGTCTAAAAGTATTTGATAGGATTTTTCTTCTTTATCTTGAACCACTTTCTTCGGAATTTCTAATTCAGTTTTCTCGATGATTTTTAGTGGAATAGTTGATAATCCCTCCCTATTTATAAGATTACTAAATAAAGGATTAAACTTCATAGAAAACCACTTCAAATTTAGTCCATCAAAATCTGGATACTTTTCCTTTATCTCGGAATCTTTTTTCTTGAAAAAAACAAAAATCGATGTGGTTAGGCTAAAAAGAGGGAATTCATCGGGAGACCTATAAAATAATTTTCCAGCATTCCCACATCTTATCATAGTCAAACATCCCTCCTTATTAATAAAATATCTTATCCTATTCTTTTTAATATAATATTCATTTTCTTTAATTTCAACTTTGGGGTCCAAAAAATTTGGAATAAAACCAAAAACTCCTTTGTCTAAATCAGTCCCTGATAAAACAGGCACTTTTTCAATACTTCTGGGATAATTAGATAATTTGTATATTTCTTCTTCAGTTAATTCAGGCATGCTATTTGTATTAGCCCCCCTAAAAGGAATAAACAAGTCCGTGAATTTTATTATCATTTTATATTTTTTATTTCACTTTTAATTTTTCCTATTTCTCTTTCCAATTCTTTCTCTGTTATGAACTTTGGTTCATAGGGTCTTAACCAATATTCTGGTAATAGATTAAAATGATTTCTTTCTGATAATTTATTTATTGAGAGAAATATAGCTTTTTTCTTTTTCACCTTTTCCCCTTTTTCATTAACCCATTCTAACCCATCTTTTCCGTTATTATATTTCATCCATCTTTCCTCCAATATTCCCTCCATCTCTTCACCCTCAGTACTTACCCAACCAGAAATTTCATCATGTAACCATCCATTTCTATTATTCCTCAATTTAGTGGGAAATCTTTTATCAGAGTTAGCCAAACCATCATTATCTATTATATAAATCCAAATTGGATTTTTCTGTTTTTTTGTTTCTATCTCACTTCTTTTTGTAAAGAAGAAAGCATAAGTTTTTTCCTTAGTATAAGGAGCAAAGGCAAATTTTGGTAAAGATATTATTGCGTCAATATCACATCTTCCTAAAATCCATTCTCTAAATTTTCCAAAAGTTGGATTTTCTAAAACTCCATCTGGTAAAATTATACAGGCTCTCCCCCCTATTTTTAAAAGTTCTAATACTCTACAAAAAAAGGCTATCTCTGTTCTGTTTGAGGTGATTGAATCTGTATTTGCTTTAATTGTCCCATTTCCATAGGGGGGATTTGTAATTATATAATCAAATTTTTCTTTATTCCATTTCTGTTTTGGTCTTAAAGTATTGTCTACGAACATATTTGTATGTCCGTCTCCCACTAAAAACATATTAAGTTTTGTTCTTTGAATATTTGCTTCTCTAACATCTACTCCATAAAAACAATCCTTAGCAAGAAATTTAATAGCATCATTATCTAATGTTTTGCTTACATCATAATTATCCTTTAAGATTTTGAAACTTTCTGTTAGGAATCCCCCCGTTCCACAAGCTAAATCTAAGATTTTGAATTTTCTATCTTTATTGAAAGCTCTTTCATTTTCTAATAACAATTTAGAAAATATATGGGTATAATATCTCCTTGTAAAATACTCCCCAAAATCTTTTTTCTCTTTACTTGATGCAAACATTTCGTAAACCGCCCCAAATAAATCAAATCCAGTTCCATGTAAGGGACCCATTGAAGTAATTACTTCGTAAATTTGTTTAACCTCTACTGGGTCAATTAAGGGGGTTTTTCCTCCTTCTCCAGAAATAGATATTCTAACAGTTTCCATTAATTCTTTAAATTCAGTAAAGTCGGTTTCTCTTTCTAATCTTTTTATATATTCTGATAAATTACCAACCATTTTGTTTTCATTTTCATCATGACATTCCGTCCAATAAATCTTGGTTCTATCCTTTTTGTTTTCTATTTGTTCTTTTTCTTCTAAAAATTTTAGAGAGACAAAACCAATAGTGAAGTCAATCTTTTCTTGATTATTTGTGAAACTTATATTTCTGTAGATTGTTGCTAATTCCCAAAGTTTTTTATTAAAAATGGCTTCAGATATAGCAGACAATGAATCAACATTTGTCTTGATATTATCTAATAATTTATTCTTTTCTAATTTATTCTTAATTAATCTAAAAATATCAATAGTCTGAAATTCCCTGATGGGGTTATTATTTAATTTTATTTCTTTCTTATTATGAGAATTATAAAAAATAGTTGTTTTACAATTAGTTACAATAAAATAAGGTAATTTCAATCTTTTGGATTTCTTCTCTCCTTGATTTATTGCATCTTCCCACTCTTTATCCCCTACAGAGCAATTATCCTTTACTTCAGCATAAGCAACTAAATTTTCTATAAATTGTTTTTGATTATTTATTTCTGGGTCAAACTCATATTCTGAAATTAATAAATCAGGTCTTTTTGAGCCAGTATATTCAGAGAAAGTTGTATCATTAACTATTTGGTTTAATGGTATATTCAATTGCCCAACTAAAACATCGTGTATTAATCTGGTTACAGTTAAGGCTTCTCTCTTCACTTTTTTAACCATTTTACTTTTTATTTAAAGAATTTTGAAGTATTTAAATTGCACGGTTTTCATCTTCTCTCTTCCACAATAAACTCCCCTTTCAAATTAAGTTCATTCATTTCTTGTATAATAACACAAATATTATGACAAAGAACCTTCAAAAGCAGTTCATTAATTTGTGCTGTCTTATCCTTACTTCTAAGATTATCTCGGAATTTTGTCTTCAACATATGGAAGCAAGTTTCAGCGTTGCTTCTCTTATGGTAATGCTCAAGAAATTCATCGTGTTTGTAAATAAAGTAATGATACATCTTTTTCCAGATTCCATATCCTGACCTCTTTCCTCTAACATTTTTCTTAAAGGGAATGAAGGGGACAGCACCTACATCCTCAATCGCTTGTAAGTTCTTACGAGAACTATAAGCCTTGTCTCCACTTACTTCGCCCACCTTGAAAGTCTTAGCTGTCTCCTCAACTAAGCGAGGCAATGAAGGACTATCGTTCACCTCTCCTTCAGTAATTTCACATCCAGTAATGATATTAGTTTTTGTTCCACTAATTAAATGTGCTTTTAACCATACTCTATATGTTTTTTCTTTGCCCCATTTGTAATCAAAGTAACGGGCAAAACGAGATGTAGAAAAACCACTGGAATCTATCGCAAAATCTGTTTCAACTTCTCTTAATGGGCTTGAACTTATTGAGATTAATTTTTTAAGAATATCTGTAATCTCTCCCCTCTGCATAAAGTGTCCTACAGAAGCGTAGCAAGGTATAGAATCAATTAAATTCATTTCTTTGACTATCTTCATATCAGACATAAATCTTCTCAAACTGAAAGTAGAATAAACCTTTAAGGCAGAAGCAAAAATCATTTTAGATAATGGTAGTGTTGGTCTTCCAAATTTATAATTAGGTTGTTCTGTAAAATCACATAATTCTCTAAGCAATTTTAGGAATACTAATTTTTCATTGGTCTGGGAATTATCATAAGCCTTCCAATCTTGGCTATAACTTATCTTAACTCCTTTAGTTTGTGTTAATTTTCCTTCTTGGTCTATTTCTTGTTTGATATAGAACTCAACAGCGTAAATATGCTTACATTTCTTATGTCTTAATTCACAATCAGGACAGGTGCATTTAGGATTATCTTTTATGAATCTAACCATATATTGTCTTGAAGTGTTCGTTTGTGAAGTAACTCTCCAACCGAAAGGAGTTTTGACTATCCTTGTAGATTTAGCCAAGAGCTTTCCTCTCTCTTCTCTTGAAAGCTTTTTCCAGTTTGTCTTTAATATCTGTTCCATGTAATATATATTACTTTACTACTTTATATATATTGTTATACTTCATTATATATATCTTTAAATACTACTTTATTATTATATTACTATGTCAAAGACAACTAAGAGTTTTCGTGTTGACCCTGAATTGTGGAAAGAGGTTAAAGTTTATGTTGCAAAAAGCGATAACCTTGACATCTCCTCTTTTATTGAACAGGCAATAAAGGAGAAATTAGGCAAGAAGAAATAAATTATTGTGATGGAGTATATAGATTAAAATGCCAGATATAAACCTACCAAAGATGAACCAGCCATTATATGTTTTAATAATATTTTTAATAGGTTTAGGATTTTCTGAAATAAAGAACATACCTTTTTTATTTTGGATTTCTTTAATTGGTTCTATTTGGATGGCTTTGCTTATCTGCTGGTCAATGACGAGATATTCATTACATTATAACAAAAAGAAGTTAAAATAGACTTTATACACAGAGACTACTTAATACACAAAGCCCTTCTAATGGAAAGCTTTATAAAGGAATGATTGATATCTATTTATAAATTTTACTCTTATTTTTAATATGGCTACCTTTATAAAAAAATGTCCTGAATGTGGAAGTGTTAATCTAACTTACGACCCTAATCTTGGAGAGGTAATTTGTAATGATTGTGGTTTAGTTGTCGAGGAGAAAATGGTTGACACAGGAATAGACCTTCAAAGCAAGTTCGACAAGGGTGAGAAAAAAGGGCGTGGTGGCGCTCCAATAAGCATGCAAAAATTCGACTCTGGATTAACAACAAACGTTGGAGAAATTTCAGACATTTACAAACTCGAATCAGGACAAACACGTAAATTCTTAAGATTAAAAAAATGGCAAGAAAGAGTTTCAACAAGCATTGAAAGAAATCTCAGACTTGCAATGGCTGAATTAAGAGTTATTGCTTTCTATTTGAATTTACCAAGCGTTGTCAGAGACGAGGCGTCAAGAATTTATCGTTACGTTCTGCAAAGGGGAATGGTTCGTGGAAGAAGCATGGAATCAGTAATAGCAGCATGTTTGTACATCGCGTGTCGTTCTTACAACATCCCAAGAACACTTGACGAAATGGCGACAGCTTCTGACGTCGAGAGAAAAGAAATAGGAAGAACATACAGATTCATAATAAGAAAACTTGGAATAAAAGTCAAGCAGAGCTCTCCAAAAGATTATGTCTCAAGATTCTCTTCTGTTTTGAAGTTAAGCCCAAAAACACAAAACGATGCCTTGAAAATTTTGAAAAAAGCAGAGGAAATAGAATTGACTTCTGGAAGAGGTCCTGCAGGAATTTCTGCAGCAGCACTTTACGTCGCTGCTTTAATGAACAACGAGAAAAAAACACAAAGAGAAGTTGCAGACATTGCAGGAATCACAGAAGTTACAATAAGAAACCGTTACAAAGAACTCATTGAAAAACTCGACTTGGAAGAAAAAATAAAACAAAAAGAGAAAGAGCTTGCAAAAGTTAAGTGATTTTTGTTTTCAATCGCTCACACTAAAGTGCTCGCTTTAATATTTTACTCCGAAGTCGCGAAGATTTTTATTTAGGATATAACTAAAATTCTGTTTTAGGGGTTAATTTTCCTGTTTTGCAATAATCGGTTTTAATTAGTATTAAATTCTGTTGGGTGGGTGGGCCTAAAATTCTAATTAACCCCAATCTTTTTAACTTAGAAAATTTATTCTTTTTCACGCGGAGATGCCAGAGTGGTCAAATGGGCTGGATTTAGGCTCCAGTGGCTTAGTGCCTACGTAGGTTCGAATCCTATTCTCCGCATTTTTCTGTATAAGTGTTCGCTTAACCCTCGCTCAAGTTTAATATAAACTATTAATATAAAATTTTATTTTGATATTAATCATTTTTATGGTAGGAGAGTGTTTTGACTTTGGCAATTTTATGTTTTGGATTTTTATTTAGTAGTTTTAGGGTGGGTGGGTAAGTTCAGTGTTTTTGGGATAGCAATAACAGAGTCAAAATGTGATTATGGTGGGAAATTATGACTAAAATATCAAGCAAAGCGAGAGAATTTTAATTTCAAAGATTCCTTTCATATTCTAAAATATTCGCAACATACTGCAAAACTTCAGGAGGGATATTTTTGCAATTTACCCATTTATCTTCTGCACAATTATCATTAATATTTCCCCTTCCCCAATTGTAAGCAGCAAGCGCAATTTTTTTCACTTCATCAGAATTGCCTTTACTAAAATAATAATTATACAGAAGCGTGTAATAAAGCGTTCCAGCGTAAATATTTTTCTTCGCGTCAGACATTTCTGTTTCAAAGCTATTCAGATTTATAGACACTATCACAGGTTCAACACCATAAACACTGTTTTTCACGTCGGTTACTGCACCCCTACTTACCTGCATTAATCCCCACGAACCCAAATTATCAGTAATACCTGCCGAAGGATTTTGCGCGTTTGACTCCTGCAAGATTATTCCTTTAATCAACTCATCAGGGATATAATACTTCAAAGAAACTTCACTAACAATGGAATCATAACTTTCAAGATTCTTCATCACTAAAACACTATTTAATATATTTTGAACTCTATCTTCAGGTAAAGGTAATGAAACATCTCCTTCAATACATGTTCCACCAAAAATTCCCCCTAAAGCTCCAGGAGTATACAAACAACTATCGCTAATACTTCCACAATCATCTTTATAACATGCATAACCTCCGTCTCCACAGCTTTCACATTTTATTTGTTCAATTTGTTCAATTTCACTAATTTCTATTTCATCCGGCGCTTCTATTAAATCTGTAACTGAAACAGGAGAAACTCCTGGAAAGGGTTTTTTTGCAATTATGTCTTTAACAATCTGTGCATGAGCATCTCCTCTAAAAAGATATAGCTGAGCTTTCTGATTTGATAAAATTGCTCTCTCAATTAAATTCTTTCCAGAAACAATATTATTTATTCTCTGTATAATTTCGCGCGCTTTTATTTGCACTAAACTCATCAAATCTCCGATATCTTTTATTTCCTTGTCAACATTTTCTGTTTCTGCAATTATTTTATCAGAAGCTTCAGCCCTTTCAGTTATTGAATCAAGAGTTTCATCCTCGAGATTCACAACTTTAATAGTATCTTTAACACTCTGTGTATCAATGTAACATTTCACTCTTCCTTCTCCATTGTCACACGTTCCAACTTCCTGCCACCTTCCATCTTTTGTTCCTGTTAATGAATCTGTGTTTTTCCCGGGATTATCTGTCGCACAAACTCTTATAATCCCCCTATTGTAAATTTCAGGATTCAATGCTTCTTCAGCTCCTGCTTGCAAGTTAGGATTAATCAAACCTAAAGCGCTCGGCGTTCCAGCAACACACTCTGTTTCAGTCATTATATCTGTCCTGCTCGCTTCTTCTTCCAAGTATTTATCTTTCAGATAATTCAAAGAGAAATCAGTTGAGACTTGTTTGAAACCACATTCCTCCTGCGCATTAACTCTTACACATAATTCTTTGTATCCTTCCGGAGCAATAAAGTCCCTTGTCTCTGATGCGTAACCTCCTGGAGCAATATACCCTGAAGCAACATTCACCGTCGGATTTGTCTGATAAAATGAAACTCCACTAGGACTTCTCAAATAAATATTGTAATAAACTCCAATATTGTCTATTTGCCCTGTGTTTTCTCCGGCGAAAATATGATAAAACACTTTGTACTGTGATGTTGCTGGAACCGTCGCTGTTGTATAAGTCTGCTCTGAAAACCACGCTGTGAACTGAGGCGGTGACCTTGGTTCAATTAAAGAACTCAAACCAACATCTGTGGGGTAAGTTGCTGAAATAAAATTCCTGCATATTGCGCTTCCAATTTGATTCGTGGATTGAACATTAAATGCCTGGAATGCATTGTTCCCATAATAACTAGTGAAATAATTTGCAGAGTCTTGTGCATTTTGCCACGCACTTTGAATTGCTAAATACTCTCCACCCCCTCTTTTTCCTGAACTTAATGAACCTGTAGTTAAAAATTCAAAAATTTTCGGAACTGCTATCTGAGATATTGGTTGTGCCTGATCCCAGAAAAAGTCGCAAAGATAAATACTATGAATCTCATCACAAATTCCAATTGTCTTTCCTGTATCTAAATTAGTTTGCAAGCAATCCCTGTAGCTTTTCTGAACTGAAATCAAAGAATCAATTCCTGCTTTTATTCCAGTAAGACAAACAGGAACATAAATATTTTCTTCTATATTCGGCAAACATAACAAAGCACTTCCAACAATTCCACTTTGGACAACATCAGCGACGTAATAATTTCCCCCAAGGTTACATCTACTTGAAGGACATACAACAGGGTCGCAAACATTGAATAATAAATTACATTCACTAGGTGACATGAAATCCTGGCATTGAACTTCAGGAACTCCTACTGCCGGCTCGCCAACAGGAACATCCTCTGTACCTATTCTTATAACCCCACTTATTCCCGGCCTATAAGCACTAGCTACACTATTTATTGCTCTCGTTGCTTTATCAACCAAGCTTCTTACTTCTCTAGGATCATCTATTCCTGCAAAACTGTAAGATACAGTTCCTGTTGCCGGATTAAATTGCTGGCATTCATCATCGCCCAAATTCGGAGAATTAAATTCAGCTTTTCCATTAAATCCTACATTGCAAAGATAAAAACTTCCAACATTTCCAGAATCATCATAAGTCCTAATTCCTCCAAAACCTGGGAATGTTTGCTTTGTCACTGCATACCATCCGTTTTGTAAGTCAAATGGAACCAAAGCAGGTAAGCCCTTGTATTGCCCTGTTTCAAAATACTGAACCTTTGGATCTAAGAAATTGTTGTTGTAAGATGAAGAATCTCTTTTTATGAATCCCGAGGAAAATTCTTGCCTGACTTGAGTAATAATATTTTCATCAGTAATTTTATTCCCACTAATGTCATAAACTGCTGTTCCGTCATCATCAATTGCATATTTATTGCTTCCTAAATCTCTTAAAGCAACATAATAAGACATTTGAGTACTCCTCAAAGTTATTCCTTGAATTTTCTTTCCTGAATTAATATCTCCAAAACCAGAAGTGCTTTTTCCTTGATAAGTTGTTGGAGGTCTTGTATCTTGAGTTGGGCCTGAAAATGGAAAACTCATTCCTGGCAAACCATTTTGTGATGCAGAAGCTTGTGCAACTCTCTGTGCAACAATTCCTTCAACATTTGAATTTATATTTGACAAAATTTTATACCTCTCAATTTCAGCAGATGTTTTTATTTCAGCACTTATATCATTTGACTCTGCGATTAAATTCAATCTTTCCAAATCTCGTGCCTGAGTTAAAGAAACCATATCACATTTTCCTTCATTATCTGTACCAAATGCAGCATTCAAATCATCTGAAAAAGTTACATCCTGGCTTGTAATTTCATTTCTCGGGTCTACGATTTGATTTCCTAAACCTTGCCTTATATCTCCAAGTCTTCCACACAAGTTACCTTCATTAATCGCTTCCTGAGACTGAATTATTTCATGAACAGCTTCGACATCTTTGTCAATTGCTTCGGTATTGTCTAAGAAACACGCGTCCAATGAACTGTATTCGCCGGCAGTTGTTTTTTTGTCGCAAATATCTGTCCAACCTCCCTCGCTTCTCATAACTTCCTGTCGTGAAATAGATTTCCCGTCGAGGTTTTCAAAAAAGTTCTTAACAGTTAAAGCAGTTCCTGTAGCAAGACACATTCCATTAAATCCTTTCACAACATTTCCCAAAGCTTCGGAGTTGCCTTCCCACTTGTTTATTGAATCATTCAAGTTGTTTATCTTGTTCTTTATTTCACTAGGAGACAATTGAATTGCTCTTTTTTCAATTCCAATCTTGAAACTCAAATTCGCTTCTGTGCCTGCGTTCTCAACTCCAGGAATCACAGAAACTTTTGCCTGTTTTTCCAAATTTATGTCAGTCAAAGTGAAAGTATATTTGCTTCCGAAACTATCGCCAACATCTTCTCTTAGTGTTTTTCTAGGATTTCCAAAAGCAGCAACCAAAGTGCTGTCTATAAAACTGTCTGACCTCAAATTAAAATTCAAGACAGCTGAATTATCATTAAGAGATAAAAGCTGTATAGTCTCGCCGGTTTCTTCATTTAATACATATACTTCATTTTTAGTCAGCTTAATTGGAATAAAATCATTATTAGGATATCTTATTGAAATCTCTGCTCCAAATTCTTCAGAACTTGGTTCATAAATTCCGTCAAAAGAAATTTCACGAATTTTACCGTTGATTATTACATCCTGTCGGGCAATTTCAGAGCTTGCAATCTTTAATGCATTTTCACATATATCAGGATAAATACTTGTATCTGGATAACTATCCCTAAATTCTTTACATAATTCAACCATTGTTTTTTTCTGATTTGTTTTTTCAGCAAGAATTATTGAGTTGACAAATGCCTGTTCTGCAAATGTAGGTGTGTTTTCTATTTTATCGCCGGGCTTGTCGCTCGGATAATTGTCGATTATTTCTCTGTAATCAGACATTGCATTTTCGTAAGTTTGTTCTAATTCATCGCGTCCAGATATTGTTTCATCGCTCGGCCTAAGAGTTTCGAGATAATTCTCGAATGAAATATAATCATCTTCTCCAGAAAACTTTATCCTAATTGAATCCCTGTTTTGGTTTCTGGTAAAAAGATCTTTTACTTGAGCATCGGTGTAAGATGTACCAATATTCCATGTCCACTCATTGTTTCCAACTTTCTCACGATTAACTTCATTGTCAAAACTACCAGCTAAAATAGTATCTCCTATCCCACACCTCGACGGCTCAAATCCTCCATTTACAACACAGCGTCCGTTTAATCTTTCATCAACGCCAAAAATATTTCTGTTGTTTGTTGCTTCTGACAATCCGTCGAAAAAGACTGTTTTGCCTTTCATCTCATAACCATGCCCTTGAGGAATTATAGCATAAATTTCTCCTTTCCCAAAAAATCCATAAGCCTGCCTTGCCAATGAAATATAAGATTCAAACAAATCAAGAGAGAAATCAATAACCCCTATGCTTGTCTTCTCATCGCGAATCATCTGCTTGTATAGTGTCTCTGATTTTGAAATTTCATCATTATCTAATCTTTCCTTGTCTTGAGTTGATGTCTTTAAAAAAACAACCAAATCCAAATCCCCTTCATCATTTGAATATTTTTTCGCTTCAGCATATGCAAAATAAACAAACTTTCCTTCTGACTCGTAAAGTTTATCACCAATTTGGTAATCTCCTTGATTTTCGTCTATGCTCAATGTAAGTTCAGGGGAATTTATCAATGAAAAAGTTCCATCACTTCCAGGGTCTGTTCTGCAATTAACATCAACTCTCTCAAACAATCCATTTTTTTCAATGTCTGTAACCCTACACAAATTCTCAAGGAATCTTTCTCTTTCCCCAACTTCAACAATCTCTCCGTTAATACTAAGCTTTGCTCTTGTATTTGGAACTGTCAAACTATCAAGTCTCAACCTCAAATTAGCAGCACAATAATACCCTGGAAGATAAATTTGATTTGAAGTCTCTCCAACTCTTAACGTTTGCGTTGTTAATCTGTTATTTTCATCAAGATAAATTGAAATCACAGCGCTGTTATCTTCAACATCTTCGGCTCTTAGAAGTGCTTTTCCATTCCAGAAGCCATATTGTCTAAACTTATTACTCCATTCATCATTATCTATTAAAGGCAAATATCTCGTCGCAGGACCAATTCCGTAAGCATTTTCAATGTCATATCTGATAAACGCTGTTAAATTTCCTTGAACAAAATTAGGCATCGCTGACTCATTCGGCTGTTGATTCAAAACAATAACTGCATAACCAACATTTTCCAGAGTCGGTGAATTGATTAAAGTTGAATAAGTTCTTTTCACAGCAGCCCTCGCAGGATAAAATCCAACTCCAGAAACTCCCGGAGAATATTCTCCTCGAAAAGTCATAGATTCAATAGCTTCAACATCAATTAATGGATTTATTTTTGTTGCAAGAACAGGACAGAAAACAGGTACGTTTCTTTCTTCAAGCAAATCGCTTCTCACAACCGCAGGAGAACAGCCAAATGGCGCGATTTGTAAAATAAAATCCTGGCTTTTGCCACACATCTGGGCATTAAAACCGGAAATACCACTAATTCCCTGAATTCCACTTAATCCAGGAGAAAATCCAGGGGAAGTATATTGTGGATTCGAATAAATTGACTGCGCGGAAATAAAACAAATCAAAAATAAAATTGCAAATAAAGAAATTATTGCAAAAGTCAAATCTTTGTTTTTTGTTATCATCTGAAATTTATATTCAAACTTTTTTCGTCAAGTAAAATATAATTTTGCTGAAGCTGCTCAATTGTGTTTGGAGTTGGGAATGATTGAACATTTATTTCAATAACATTTGAACTAGAAAGCTGAGATTCCAAAATATAATATCCTTGCTTTCCCCCTCCAGCTAATGCATTCGAAACAACTTGTGCAGGGAATTCAACTGTATAGCAGTTTTCTTTCGTAAATCCGAAAAATCCCCCTATCCCTGTCTGCAGAACTTCAACACATTGTTCGCTTTTAGTTTCTCCTAAACGCAAAGAGGAATTCCTGAATGCAAAAACCTGAACTTCATAATCACCTTCGCTTAATTTTATTTTTTTCTGTTCTGGATAAATAATTGTCTGTATGTAATCATCAGAAACAAAACTAACTGTTGCTTGACCATTGTAATTAACTCCGTCGAGAGTTAATTCAACATTCAATTCGTAAAGTTTGTCAATAACTACATCAACAATTCCCTGTTCAACAGTTGAAAATTGATGTCTTGCATTTTTGTAACCTTCTGCCTTGACTATTACATCCCCATTTATACATTGTGGGAAATCAGATTTCAAGATTCCACTCGTTGCTTGACCGATAGAACATTTTGTTCCAAAACACTCATAAGAAATTTCGGCATTATTAACTAAATTGAGCTTTGTGTCATAAACATTCACAGTTATTTCTGTATTTTTTTGTTCACACAATTCAGGAATTTCAAAATCAACAGCCTCTGAATCAAGCAGAGGTTCTCTAGGATTATTTCCCTGAATTACAACTGCAAAAGGAAACTGGAATAATTCTTCTCCCTCAGATATTTGAACTAAAACGGGATATTTCACATCATAAACAAAATGATATGGTGTATAGCAAAATCCAAGGATTCCTAGTCCAAGTTGATTCGCTCCAGCAGGATTTGCAACCAAGATATTATTCTCTGAGGGATTTACTTCGTAAGCATAGCTCCAGGATTTTGAATTCAAAAACCTCACATCACCTTCCACAGAAATGTCATTCACAAAATATTTATCTTCTTCATCATTCAATGTGAATTCATTACCAGATATTTTTATTGCCTGAGTGTTTGCCTCAATTGCGTTTTGCAATTCAGAGAAAACTTCATTAGTTTTCCAGACTAATGGACTGCATGTAAGTTCAACACCGTCGACAGGAGAATAAAGTCTTAATGTATCAACAGCATATCTTTCCAAGAAAAGGGTCTCCTGTTCGTGGTCATAAATTTCTCGCGCAGAATCATACAAAGTTCCTAATTTTGAATTCATAGAAATATCATGATTGCTTATTAATACACTATCATTTCCTCTTTCAATGCTCAAATCCATGTCCAAGTCAATATTAATATTATTTTTGTTTATTTTTACAGTTGATTTTGGTTCTCCCATAGAAATTTCAAATCCTTCTTCATAATAGCTTTCAAGTTCGCAGTCCCTTATCCTTTCATCGACAAATACCTCTAATTGAGACTCCACATCATTCAAAGAAGGAACTTGCTCTTTCTGCAAACCATTACCAGAAACATAGTACCAATAAGGAATTGGATTTCCTAAAAAATCCAGTTGATTCGAAAACGGCATGTATGTGCTTCCGGGTTGAAATTCAGGAAGTTCAATATACCCTGCTTGACTTCCAAGAACTCCTGCTCCTGTTAATACATCATCTCCCAAACACTCTGTAAAAGAAACATAAACTGGTTCAATGCTTGCAGGAATTGTTGAAAAAACAAAAAAATTTCTTGCTACAAAAAACAAAACCACTGCTGCCAATATAATAACTGCAACTAGTATAAAAATTGTAAGCTGTCCGCGTCTTTGTTTTCCCAACGAGAAAATACCATCATCACCTCTCGGATTCATCAAAAAAAGATGGAAATTATATATAAAAATCTATCTGACCTTATATGGGATATATTCTTTTACCAGTCATTTTAACCCACTTTGTTAAGAAATTGATATGTCCAATCTTATTTTTACACAATCTTAATTGCCTTTTAACTTCTTTAAGTACATCCGCAGTTTCTAACCTGTAAATTTCTTCAACTGTAAGATGGTCTTCAAAAAAAGCGAAATAAAACCCACTATTTCTAATAATTCTTTTTAAGTTACTTTTTGTTAATCTATCAATCTGAAAGCTACTTCCTTTATTAGTTTTCACATTTTTTCTATTAATACTTGATAAATATTCATAATAATGATTCTGATTGTCCCTTGCATCAGGCAAATTCTTTTGAGGTATTAAAGTGTGTCCTAAAATTTCGGCAATAATTAATTCTTTTATTACTCCAGGTTGTAAGATATTATTAATGCCAATACTTGTGGCCAATTTTTGAGCTTTTTTTAATAAGTTTATAATTTCCGACATACTGTTATATAGCTATATTAATATAGATATAAACCTATCCATATAAATGTTATTCATTAACGGCNAAAATTTTCTTATTTCTGCCGCCGATTAAAAAATGTTCAAACCCACTTAGTATAATTAGTGCTCCCCCAATAAGCATTATCCAAGAGTCTAAATCTGAAATGAATTCTGGAATTTCAACAAAATTAAGTGATACGTTAATAAAATAAAAACCGAACAGAACATAAATCAAAAACAGGAAAATTTTCCATCTCATCAAAAAAATATGATATCATTATATTTAAATATTTCTCAGTTCATAAAATTTCAGGTCCCATAGTCCAATGGCTAAGACGTGTCCTTGACGATCAATCAACCTTCTCTTGACGCTGAAGCCAACTTCCTTCGGCACCTCTACGGAGTTGATAACATCAAAATGGACGAGACCGCGGTTCGATTCCGCGTGGGACCATTTTTGAAATGGAAAAACCAAGAGAAAAATTGTTGAAAAAAATGCTTTCTTTAATCAAGAAAAACCAGGGATAAGACCATCTGAACTTAATCGCCTATTAAAAGTTAGACACTCTGCAAATCTTCGTGAAGTTTTAATCAAAAAAGGAGTTATAATAAAAAAGAAAACCAAGAACGTCGCGCGTTATTACTCAAAAGACTAATCTAATTACCTATAATTCATTTCTACGTAACGGGCTAGTTCTGTTGCAAAATTCAATTTTGCCCTATGATCTTTTGGTTTTTCACTAGCATAAACTTTCCCATGAGCGCCAGGAATATAAAATGCAACACGCCCTTTATGCGTTTTCTCTGTCTCAATTCCAAACCGTTCTAGTATTCTTCTTCTATCTGAATTTAATTTACCATCCCAATTTCTAAAAGCATTTTTTATTACTTCTTTTTCATTATGACCCAACCTTCCTTCCAAACTCGAAGACTCAACAATTAGTGTAATTCCTCCAACAATTAAAACCAAACCAAATATCCCACTTAAACTTCCTGCTGTATCAGAAACTACATTTCCTGTAATATTCACATGAAAAAAAATAATCAAAACAGTCCCTATAATAAATGATACACCCCCTAAGATCTTTTTAATCATAATCAAAAATAGGCTTTGGCTTATTTAAATATTTCTAATATTCATCACATTAATTTTTCAGTGTTTTACGATGCGTCCATGCTCCATTCAAATCTTCTGAAAGAATTTTATTTCTCTGCGTAATCGCCTTTCTATCTCAGTGTCTCACGATGTGTATTTGTAATCGCTTATCAACACTTTTAAAAACCTAATTTTTCTCATCAAATAATGAAACTACCTAAAAACACAAAAAGGTATTGCCCTTATTGTAAAAAAGTTACAGACCAAAAAATCAAGTTAGTCTCGACAGGGGCGAAGCGTGGAACACTTACTCGTGGTTCAATTTCAAGGGCAAGATCTCGTGGCTTGGGAAGGGGAATAGGAAATAAAGGTAAATGGGGTTCTAAACCTGCTGTATCAAAATTCAAAAGAAAAAGTAAAACCACGAAAAAAACAAATATAATGTACACTTGCTCAACATGCGGAAAGTCTAAATATCGTCAAGGTAGAAGAAATAAAAGAACAGGAAAAATAACACAAGAATAAAATGGCGCAAGCAAAAAAAAGAAAAAGATTTTTCGAAGTTGATATGCCTATATTGGGAAAAGAAACAGACCTTCAAGCATACGAACAAAAAGAAATCGGGGGAAGAATAATAAATTACGATTTGACTCGCTCTCTAAAAGGAAAAAGCATGATTCTACAATTAGAGGTAAAAGCTGAAAAAGAAAATCTTGTTGCCCATCCCATCCAAGCTAAAGTACTTCCTTATTTTCTGAGGAGAATGATTCGTAAAGGTACAAACTACGTCGAGGATTCTTTTATAGTTCAATGTGAAAATTCAAAAGCAAGAATAAAACCTTTCTTGATTACAAGAAGAAAAGTTTCAAGGGCGGTAAGGAAAGCGCTAAGAGAAAAAGCAAAAGAAGAAATATTAAACTACGTTAAAGACAAAACAACAGACGAAATATTCGACGATATAATAAAAAGCAAAATTCAGAGAGAGTTAAGTTCAAAACTAAAAAAAATTTACCCATTATCTTTATGCGAGATAAGAATCTTTAAGGTTGAGAAAAAATAATCTCTCACCTAAAGGCTCGCTCCTGATTGTTCTTAGAATTGCTTCGCTAAATCTCGAAATTTTCTGAAGATTTTGATGTATAACCTTTTAAGAAGATGGTTTTACAGGTTATTATATTAGATAAATGGTTTTTGTGTTAGTTGTTGGGAATTAATACTTTAGTGGTAGCGAAGAGAATTTAGGACTTTGTCAGCGAGGCTCAAACATCAACAACAGTAAGGTGGAAAATTTTTTTATACAATAAATTTTAAAAGTAGTTTTCTTCTTAAAATAATGATGCCTGTGTAGCTCATGAGGGGACGCCCCTTACACTAACCCCGTTCGCAAAACGAGATTAGTTCGCTACACATAAAATCAAATATGCCTGTGTAGCTCAGTGGTAGAGCACTTGACTTGTACGCTGAAATCAAGATTTTGCATGCTTCGCGATTTCGCAAAGCAATCAAGGGGTCGGGAGTTCAAATCTCTCCACAGGCTTTTTAAAAATAAAAAATGACTTGGCAAGACATTGCAATAACTGTAATAATAATTGCATTTAGCTACGCACTTCTTCCTCAAGTCTATCAAGGATTCAAACAGAAAAAAGGTTTCATAAATCTGCAGACATCAGCCATAACCTCGACAGGAATGTACATTCTATGTTTTGTCTATTTCACTTTGGGATTATATTTTTCCACGGTTATGGCATTCGTAACCGGAACTTTATGGACAATACTCTTCCTACAAAAAATAACTTACAAATAATAAATCAAATTTTTTCAACTAATTTTGCTTTTCCGTCTTCAATTAAAATTTTTGCAATTTCTTTTGGAACAGACACTTTTTGCCCTTTTTTAAAAGGACCCGTCTTTTCCCCATTAAGCCCCACAAACTCAGCAACATCCTCTTTGAAAAATAATAAATCCATTACATTAATGTTCCCTCCGTTTTCTAAAACACTGCTTATTTTTCTGTTGGAGTTTTCAATGCAAGACATCATTTCGTTGAAGAGATTTTTCTCAAACTCCATCATATTTTCAAAATCTCTTTTTGAAATCCCTATTTCTGCGGCAATCAAAATCAAGTTGAGTATTTTCTTACGCCTTATCACAATCAACTCTTTAAACAAAGTTCGTGCATTCTCAAGCTGCTTTTGATTTTTTGCAATCACGTCTGAGAACAATTCGTTTTCCTTGGAAGCTATTCCTTTTTTCCCTTTGAAGTAATCCGCAACATCAGAAACAAAATTTTCAGACAGCTTCTGCAACTCCTTAGTAATTCTTTCTTTTCTCGCAGATTCGTATATGTCGTTAAATGTTATCATATTCAGAAAAACATATCCTCATTTTTAAGAATTGCTATGATGTAATACATTAAAATAAAATGTTTAGGGTTTTTGATAAACTACCTTTGCATTTATGACGGAGCCGTCTTTCAGAATTTCCATACTAGTCCCAAGCCATTCTAAAATAGCATCCCAACTATCCTTCATTAAAACAGCTCTTGGTGTTCCAGCAGTATTCAGGTAACTCTCAAGAGAATTTACAAACTTCCTGCCAGAAGGAGCTTTTTCCTTAATTTCAACTTTTATTGTATCTCCACAAAATCCGTCCTGATATTGAAGATTTTTGTAAAATGAAGATTTAAAATTCATTATTTCACCATATCTTTTTCTAAGGCGGGCTAACCTATCATCTTCACCTTCAAAAGGAAAATGAGATTCTCTATAATCCTCTGACCCCGGAAAAAGAAGAACAATCCTTCTTAATTTATTTTTTTCATACGCAATTTTAATTTTTATTTAATTTATTAACTTCATCTCACACAAACCCGACTTTCTTCAAAAGGTCTTTGCCGTAGATTCTTCCGAGTGTTCCGGTTCTTGCCTCTCTCTCTATAAACCTTTTTTCTTTAGGGGCAGTTTCTTTTGCAGAATAGAGAAGTACAGGAACAGGGTCTGCACTATGTCCTTTCAGCTTGCAAGGGGTTGAATGATCTCCTGTTATTACAACTTTTATGTTTCTTTGTGGCGCAAACTTTCTCAAAAAATTAATCAAAGTCTTGTCTATATATTCTATCATCATCTTTTTTTCAACCGGCTTGTTATCATGTCCAGGAATATCTGTCTCCTTTATGTGTATATAAGCATAATCAAATTTTTTATGATTTCTTTTTATTTGTTTGATTGAAAATTTGCAGGCTTTTCTTAAACCTTTGTTCAAATTAGAATAGGCATCAAACCATCTCAGCTTAGGATAATTAAATGAAAAAACTTTCATTCCAGAAACCCTGGAGAACCCGATTTCTAAAGGCATATATGCAACAGAAAACCATTTTCTGTAAAATTTTAATTTTGGCTGTTCAATCCCCGGGCCTCGCACAAGAAGATAATTCACCGGCGTTAAACCCTTTTTGATTCGCTTCTGATTTATCTCATGATTTTTAAGAACATTATATGCTTTTTCAAGAAATTCATTTACAACATTCGCTGAATACTGCGAATTTTCATCTTCATCTAAAGGCTTTACACTTCCTACTTTGTTTGTATTTGATTTTCCTTGAATATAAGCCATGTCATTTCCGGATATATTATCTGAAAAACCTCCTTTGAAAACCAAAACACCACGGTGCTGAATTGTCGGCTTGAAAATAAACTTGCATGACAGGTCTATTTTGTTTAAATCACTTGAAAGCTTCTCTGCTTCTTTTGTCGTCAGTGTACGAATTCTCCTGTCTATTATATTTCCATCTTTTAAGGAATCAATGCATGCAAAATTCGTCCTAAAAGTTAAATCTCCGCGCATTATTTTCAAGTCAGTTCCTCGCGCTTCCAATTGTCCTCTGCTACTTGAGGATAGCTCATTGCCAAACATGGAAACAATGGCCTGGTCAGAGCCAGGAATAAAATCTGGCTTCACAGAATACATAAAACCTAACTCGCCACGATGAGCAAAAAAATCCATATTCGGAGTTTGCGCAGCCTCTAAAGGAGTTTTATCACCGAGTTGGCTTGTTGGCAGATCTCCCAAACCATCAAGAATAATCAAAATACCTTTCATAAAAGTACCCCTTATTTATTTCCATATAAGGTAAAAATACTATCACTTTATAAAAATTTATGTAGGAAATATTATAAACAAAGTTCAATTAATCAAAAGATGTTTAATCTGTTAAAAGACAAGCTGAAAAACTGGACAAAGAAAATTTCCGAGAATATATCTAAAAAACCAGAAGTATCAGAAGAAAAACCAAGAGAAAAAAAGCCGAAAATAGGAGAGGTAAAGGAAAAAAAGAGCAAGAAAATAGTTGTCGAAGCTCCGGAAAAAGAAGAGACCAAAGGTATTTTTAAGTCAATATCTGAAAAACTGTTCAAGGTAAAAATTTCCGAGAAAGAATTTGAGGTTTATTCAGAAGACCTTGAAATGCTTTTACTCGAAAACAACGTCGCCCTAGAAGTCGCAGAAGAAATTGTAAAAAAACTCAAAGAAAAAATAATAGGGCAAGAATTTCTAAAAAAAGAAATTGAATCTCAAATAAAGGAATCTTTCAAGGAAATAATTGAAGATATTTTGATAGAACCGTTTGATATCATTGGAAAAATAAATGGAAAGAAAAAATCCCAAGAAAAAGAACCTTATGTCATTTTGTTTTGTGGAATAAATGGTTCTGGAAAAACAACGACGATTGCGAAAATTGCTGATTTTCTAAAAGAAAGAAAATTGTCGTGTGTTCTTGCAGCCGCAGACACATTTCGTTCGGCAGCAATTGAGCAATTGAAAAAGCACGGTGAAAAACTAAATGTGAAAGTCATTGAACATGAATATGGAAGCGATCCTGCCTCAGTTGGTTTTGATGCTATAAAATACGCGAAAAAAAATTTTATTGACTGTGTTTTGATTGACACTGCCGGAAGAATTCACACAGCAAAAGATTTGTTGAGGGAAATAGAAAAAATCTCAAGAGTCTGCAAGCCAGATTTGAAAATCTTCGTCGGAGAATCAATAACAGGGAACGACGCTGTTGAACAGGCAAAAAGTTTCAACTGGCACATTGGAATTGATGGAATAATCCTAACAAAATCAGATATAGATGAAAAAGGTGGCACTGCACTAAGTGTTGGCTACGTAACAAAAAAACCAATTTTGTATTTAGGCACAGGGCAAGAATACGACAAAATTGAACCTTTTAACAAACAAAAATTCATAGAAAGACTGGGATTGTGAAACTAATCACTTTTTAATTGAACACTTGTAAGATTGTAAATAATAACCTTCTGTTTTTGTAGTTATAGGATAAGCATGCCTTAGTCCTACTTTATCCATCGGTTCAATCTCAACAAGATGACCTCCATTTCTCACAGCAAAAATCAGTTTTCCCCTTAAATCCTTTTTACCAGGTTTTTCTAAGATGACTTCTTCACTAATATGCCTTGCAAGTCCATCTTCACTAACAACACTCATAATTAATTTATAATCATATATTATTTAAACATTTCTAGCAAAACCACAAATTTATTAACTATTATTCGGCTTCTTAAAACATGCTGGAAAAACTTGGAGAGGTTTTGAGAAGAGCAACAGATAAAGTCATGAACGCTGTATTTCTAGACAAAAATCTCGTTGATTCTATAATAAAAGATTTACAAAGGGCATTGATTGAGGCAGATGTAAATGTCTCGCTTGTAAAAGAGCTAAGCGACAAAGTCAGAAAAGCAGCTTTAGACGAAAGAATAAAGGACATTGAAAAGAAAGAACATATAATTAAAATCCTCCATGACGAACTGCTGAAAATAATTGGAGAAAAAAAAGAATTAAAGTTGAGAAAGGGTCAAAACAGAATTCTTCTCCTTGGACTTTATGGAGCAGGAAAAACAACTACAGTTGCTAAGCTGGGAAATTATTTTGCAAAACGAGGCAACAAAGTCGCAGTAATAGGGTTAGACGTTCATCGTCCTGCTGCTTCAGAACAATTAAAACAGCTTGCTGAGAAAAACAAATTAAGTTACTTTATTGACGCGGACGAAAAAGACGCAACTAAAATCTGGAAAAACCTTGAAGCAAAGGGCAAACTCAAAGATTTCGATGTTTTAATTGTAGACACTGCTGGAAGGCACAATCTCGAAGCTGAATTAATAAAAGAAATAAAATCCTTAAATAAGGAGATAAAACCTACAGAGTCAATTCTCGTAATGCCTGCAGACATCGGACAAGCGGCAAAACAGCAAGCGCAGGATTTCAAAAAAGCCGTAGACATTACAGGAATTATAATAACACGTATGGACTCAACAGCTAAAGGTGGTGGTGCTTTGACAGCATGTAGTGAAGTTAATACAGGAGTTTACTTCATAACTACGGGAGAAAAAATAAATGACATAGAATCATTCAATCCAAAGGCATTCCTATCAAGACTTCTCGGAATGGGTGACCTTGAAAACTTAATAGAAAAAATAAAATCCGTAACAGACGAAAGCAAGCAAAAGAATATCCAAAAAGAATTAGAGGGTGGAAAAATTAATCTTGATGATTTTATAGAACAAATTAAATCTATGAACTCGCTCGGGGGATTTGGAAAATTAAAAGAACTAATTCCTGGCTTTTCCGGAATGAAAACAAAAATCCCTGAAAATGCTTTGGAAAACCAAAGTGCGAAAATATCAAAATGGGAGCACATAATAAAATCAATGACACAACATGAAAAAGAAAATCCAGAAATTCTTGAAAAAGAAACTTCAAGGATTTCAAGAATTGCAAAGGGCTCAGGAGCAAACAGTTCAGACGTGCGTGCACTATTGAAACAGTACAAAATGATAAATGAGATGGTAAAAAGTGGGATGGCAAGTGATTTCTCTTCGGGAGCAGAGTTAAATCCAAAACAAATGCAAAAACTCGCGAGAAAATTCATGAAGGGGGGAAAGTTGAAGTTTTAATGTCTCAAAAAATTCTCTTCCACGGCGCTGAAGCTAAAATCGTTTTAGTTGATAGAGAATTTCTTGCGACCGAAAGGCGAGGGAGTGGGGAAGAAAAATTCAGTGAAGAAAAAAAGGGGTTTGTAAGAAATTCTGATAAAAAATTTATTATAAAACAACGCATTCCAAAATCTTATCGCCTTAAAGAGCTTGACGAAAAAATCAGAAAACTTCGTACACGAAGCGAAGCAAAACTTATTGAAAAAGCATCTAAAATAATTAAAGTCCCAAAAATCATTAAATCAGATGAAAATACAAAAGAAATAATAATGGACTTTGTCAGAGGAAAAAGGCTTTCTGATTGCCTCAATGATTTTCCATTGGGCAAGCAGTTGTCAATAATAAGGAAAGTTGGTGAGTTGGCGGCAATATTGCACAATTCAGACATAATTCATGGAGACTTAACCACAAGCAATATGATAATAAAAAAAAATGGAAATAGTTATGATGAAATTTTTTTTATAGATTTTGGGCTTGGATTCATAAGTCGAAAGGTAGAAGACAAAGCAGTCGATATTCACCTGATTATGGAAGCTCTCGAAGCAAAACATTTTGAAAATTTCGTTGGATTGAAAAAAGCGTTCTTACAGGGATATAAAATACGCTCAAGAGAGTTTCAGAAAATTTTGGAAAGATTCAAAAAAGTCGAGCAAAGGGGAAGGTACAAGGAGCAATATTAAAATAGCCCCGCCAGGATTCGAACCTGGGTCTCAGGCGCCAAAGGCCTGAATACTTGACCGCTGTACTACGGGGCTTTAAAAAATCCAGGAATTTTTTATTTATAATGCTTTTCCCTTAAAATCAAAATCCCAAAAACCTAATTTGCCTTTAGCAGGAATTGGTTTTACTCTTTTGGGATTTTTTAACACAAAACCAAATCTTCCAAAAGAAGGATTCGCCAAATGAAAATTCTTGTCTTTTTTGTGTTCATTTTCATTTGTATATTTCTTGACATCGACAAGCTCAGCTTTCCCAACAATAAACCCCAACGGCAAATTGTCAAAATCAAACTTTTTCATTGCTTCTTTATCAGAAATTTTCGAGCTGTGCACTAAAAACTCGCCACGGAATTTAGTATTCCATTTCCTTAACTCAATTTTCTTTTTTCCAGAAACAACCAATTCTGCAAAAGGCTGCTTCAAAGAAAGAACTTTCATCTGAATTGTCTCATAAATTTAATTCGGATAAATAAAAATCTTTGATTCACTTTCATCTTAAGGATCTGAGCAATCCCTTTTATATCCGCAGTTCAAGCACTGAATTTTACATTTCGTTTCTAAAATGTCATCTGAATAACAAATTATACAAGTCTGAATCTCAACTTCATTTTCTTCTTTTATCTGGTTATTTAAAGTAGCTTTCATAAAATATATCCCGATTTATATCTTGTTTTTTAGGAGTTATACCCATAAATCTCCTTATTGAAAATGGGTTATGTTTTTTTCCAGATAATATTGCAGCTAGCTTCATGTACTCATTGCTAGCTCTTGAGTAAGGATTAAAAGTTACCGAGGGGGTGAACTCCGAAACAGATTCCAAGATGTTTGTGTCATAAGGAATTACTGCAAGAACAGGAACTTCCGCTGTTTTTTCTATGTTATCAATGGACAACTCAAAATCTCTCCCATGAACTTTGTTTAATATCAATCCATTAATTGGAATACCCCTTTTCCTGGCGAGTTTGATTGTTTTCAAAGTCATACTCAATGTGGGATAGTCTGGAGTCGTAACAATAAAAACTTCATCTGATGCAATCAAAGCACCTATTGTCTCCTCACTTAAAGAAGGTGAAGAATCAATAATCACAAAATCATATTTTCCTTTTACCATTCCAAGTTTTTTCCTAAGCTCAATAGGGCTTATCAAAATATCCTCAAACATCGAAGATGGTAGAACATCAAAATTGTCCATTTTCTGAATTGCATCCTTAAAGCTTGCAGTTCTATTGAGAACATGGTGTGCAGTTTTTTTCGGCTCAATTATGTTTAAATGGACTCCGAGATTCGGTGCTGAAAAATTAGCGTCGACGAGCAAAACTTTCTTTCCAAATTTGGAAAATGCGTCTCCCAAAGCGATAACACTTGAAGTTTTCCCAACACCTCCCTTCACACTAAGAATACCTATCGATTTCCCCATTTATTAAACAAGCATTTTACATTTAAATATTTTACAATACACAAATGACAAGTTTTAAAAATCGTCTTTGACAGTTTAATAAATGGTAAATAATACAGAAGAAAAAGCAAATAGACCAAGGTCTAAAAAATCTTCTTTAGAATCACAATCCAAGGAGAAAAAACCTGAGAAAATCTCAAAGAAAATTTCACAGGAGGAATATGAGAAAAAAATAATTGAGTTAGCAAAGCAAGGATTAACCTCTGAAAAAATAGGAGAAACACTCAGAAACAGCGGAATTCACTCAAAAGAGCACGAAGGAAAAATATCTTTTATTCTAAAAAAGAATAAACTTTATGTAAATCCAGACTTGAAAAATATCACAGAAAAGATGGAAAATATAAACAAACACTATATAAAAAATAAGCAAGACAAAAGAGCTATGCGGGAAGGAGCGAGGTTTGCTTCACATCTTAGAAAATTAAAGACATATTACAAAGTTTAATGGTAAAAACCTTTAAAACTGTATAATTTATTCTTAACTTATGATATTAGAAATAGGAGATTTGGTTTTATGCACTGTTGAAAAAATAGAGGGAACAACTGTTTTTGTAAAAATTAATGTAGGATTGGGGGCAAAAGAAATAGAAGGAAGTATAAGTTTCAGCGAAATTGCGCCAGGAAGAATAAGAAACATTCGTGATTATGTTTTTCCAAAAAAAAGAATTGTGTGTAAAATCCTAAGAATTACTCCAAAAGGGAACATTGAGCTTTCATTAAGAAGAGTTACTCAAAAGGAAACAAAAGAAACGACTGAAAGATACAGCCAAGAGAACAGCTACGTAAAAATAATAAAAAGTGTCGTCGGGGAAAAATCAGATGAAGTAATAAAAAAAATAGTGGAAAAAGAAAACCTTTATGATTTCTTGCAGGAAGCAAAAATAGACCAAAAAAATCTTGAAAAATTCTTCGTAAAAAAAGATGCTGAAAAAATTCACAAAATTTTAGCTGCACAAAAAAAGAAAAAATTGGTAATAAAAAGAGAAGTTGACTTGAAGACAAACTTACCAGATGGAATAAATATTATAAAAAAAATCCTTGGAGATTTTAAAGGCTATGAAATCGTATATATCTCAGCAGGTAGGTATTTAATTAAAAAAGAATCTGAAGATATTAAAAACGACAACAAAAAACTGAAGGAAATTCTCGAAGAAACTGAAAAAAAGGCTAAAAAGCTCGGCGTAGAATTAATGATGAAACCATGATTTGTTTTTAAAGTGTTGTATTCTCTCATCAAGAAAAACATAGTATCAAAAACTTTAAATATGCAGAAAAAGATGAATTTTTATGGAACAAGGAACAAAAGCTCCGTTTCATGTGGTGCTATTGGCAGTTATTTTTGATCCTGCAAAAAGAAAGATCCTCATAGCCAAAAGAGGCCATGAAGACGAAGATATCCAAAACTTAGTATGGCAATTCCCAGAAGCAAGATTAAGACATGGTGATAACATTGATGAAATATTGAAGGTAAAAGTCAAGGAAAAAACAGGACTCAATATTGAAAATTTAGGTGCAATTTTTTCAAAGGTTTATCCAGAAAAAAAAGATTTGTTAGGAATTTATTATCTTTGTGAAGCTACCAGTGGAAAGATAAAAGCTGCAAATGATTTTGTAGAATTAGAGTGGATTTCTCCAAAAGAAGTTGAAAAATATTTTACTACTTCCTTCCATCCGAAGCTGAAGGAATATTTGAATGGATTAGTTAATGGTCAATAATAAACAACGTAAATCAAAATATATTTTTATAAATCATATAATTGTGTAATAAGAAGGAATTCAAAATGAAACTTCGTAAATGCCAAAATTGTAAAACTTACACTTTAAAAGATTCTTGCCCGAAATGCGATTCAAAAACATCCAACGCCCATTACAAGTTCTTGAAGTTTTTTGAGAGGAAATTAGAGAACTATTCTGTTCCTAGTAAACATTGAATCAATTTTAACATTTCCATTTCCCTTAGTAACATTTCCAATAACGCTTGCTATCAATCCTTTGTTTTCTAAATCATAAATAATATCTTTTTCATCAGCCGGCGATACAGAAAGGGTAAAACCAATTCCACAATTAAATGTTTTATACATTTCTTCATCGGAAATTACTTTTGAGATATCTCTAAAAATTTGTTGAGGAAGTAAAATATGTTTGTCTGAGATTGTTGCATCATTACTGTTGAGGTATTGCTTTATCTTTGTAAATGCTCCCCCAGTTATATGGCATAATCCTGGTATGTCATATCTTCTAATTAAATCCAAAACAGCGTCGTAATATACCTTTGTTGGCTCAATAAATTCATTTCTAAATGTTTCTCCAAAAATCTCCCTAACTTTAGTAAATCCATTTGAATGTAAACCACTACTAGTAATTCCAACTAAAGAGTTTCCTCTTTCAAATTTATTCTCTCTTTTCTGTACATATTCTCCAATAACACTTACACTTATTTCAAGTTCACTTAATGTGTTGTGAATTGCTGTCTCGCCGCTAAGAATTTTTATATCTCTTCTCTTACATTCCCTCGCAATGTTTCCAACAATTTCCAATATTGCCTCTTCATCTTCTTCTGGTAAAATTATATGATTATGTAACCCAGTAACTTTCGCTCTAAGGACAGCCATATCATTCAAATTCATCGCCATTGCATCTAAAACAGCATTTCTGAAGGTTCTGTATTTCCAATGATAAATTCCTTTTGTCCCAATTCCGTCTGTAGAAGCAGGAATATCTGCTTTGCAATCCTTAATTAACTCAAGAATTTTTTTCGTGTATGGTTTTGTAGTATTGTACATTTTAAATCAAAGTTTTTTGTTTTTCAACAAAAATTATTTTTCCGTATTCTCCGTCGAAACCTGGCTTCAAAGGTAGCTTTCCGCTTCTGTTCAGCATTATCAAATCAACAAGTCTCGCATCAATTCCCTTGTTTAACAAATCATTCCCATCAACATTTAATAAAATATTAAATTCGTTTTCAAATTGGTTAATAAGATTGTTATAAACATCCCAAGATCTTTTTGATTCTAATGGCGTATTGAAAATAAAAGAAATCAATTCATGCAGTGGAACAACTGAATGAAATGGTTTTGCATTTTTTGGTTTGAAACCAAGGGGATGTTTCGCGATTTCTTCAACTCTGTAGTCAACGCCAATTGTCAACGGCTTTCCACATACAGGACAAATTCCATTAAGCTCTTTTGTTTCTCTCGGAGAAGAAGAAAAATTACAATTCCTGTGCCCATCATAATGATATTTCCCATAACTTGGTGGTGTTTCAATCGTAGAACTTAAACCTTCTCCTGTTCTAATTGATTTTATTACGTTATCATAACTTAATTCAGGAATTTCAAATATAGTGCATTCTCTGCCTAAACGCCACGGCCAAAAGCTGTGTGCATCGCTGAATGAAACAACATTCACTTTTCCTTCGGCAACTTCATCAAATCTCCATAGCATTTCAGGATCAGCACTTATTCCGGATTCAATCGCATAAATTTTTCCAACCTCTGAACCAAAACATTCTTTCAGCGAATCAAAACCTGATTTACTACCAAAAAGCCCGAACCAAGGTGTCATGCAATGCGCAGGAATTATTTCGATTTTATCGTCGATTTCCTTCAAACCCTTCACAAAATTCCTGCATGAAATTCCAAATATTGGCCTTCCGTCGTAATCCAGTCTTCCTTTGCTTCCGAGATATGCTGTAATTTTATCAGCGACTTTTCCGTTCGGTGCAAAAACAAGCAGATGCACAGCCCTTCGTTTTTCTTCTTGAGAATACATCAAACTTATTTCTGTCTGCCACAAAAAAGCAACCTCTCCTTTACTAGTTCTCAAAATTCCCTTATCATCTTCAGTTAATTTTTCATCAATCTCTTTTCTATGAAGCGGATGCTGAAAATCGCCAACACCCATTAAATCCAAGCCTTTCATTTTTCCATATTTCTCAAGATTGTCAATGCTCAAATTCTTAGAAGTCGCCCTTGAATGACGAGAATGAATCTGCAAATCAGCAATAATTTTCATGAAACCTCCACGACAATATCTCCTCTTTTAACAAATCCCGTTTTCAATACTCTTGCATACCAACCCCTTCTATTTAACAATAAGCTAACAGGATTCAATTTTTTAAAATAAGATAATTCCTCCTCAAGGTTTTTACATGGCGTAATTGATTCAGTTAATTCTATGATAACTTCATTAAATTCACAACCTAATCTAAACTTATGACCTGATTTTAACAAATTATATGGTATTCCCTTGAAAGTTAAATTCTCACCTAAATCTCCTTCAGAGACAGGGTATCCTTCTTCCCTTAAAATATTAATCATATCATGAGTATAAATGGAAACTGCCCTGGAAAGAAATTTTTCATAAGAATGCTTTCCTTTTTCATACCTTTGATTTCTAAAATGGTTGAAATCACCTTCAAAACCTTCCAGAGAAAGATATGCTCGATTTACAGAATCTTTTGGTAATCCAGACCCACATATTTGTCGGTTTTTAATATTTAAAGAGTGTATTTCTCCGTGCATAAAATCTAAGAACTAACTTTGCTTAAATAATTTGTTGTGTTGAAAATAATTTTATCCTTGTATAATATCAAGCGAAGTAATTATTTAATAAGTTATAGTAGTTGTAATTCTTTACGCCAAGAATAATTTATCTTCTTTTTCTTGCGGTGAAGTAGGCACCAGCAATTATTAGTACTACAATAACCACTATAACCCACATCCATGTTGTTGTATTACTAGTTGTTTCTTCGCCGCCACTAATTAAATCGTTTATAATTCCTCCAGAATCTTCTTCCTCTTCAACAACATTTCCACTAATAGCAAAGAAGCTGAACGAATTCACTTCTGTTTCAAAGTAAGCGTAAGTCTCATCTTCAGAATTAAACATTGTTGTTAGTTCATTCCACTCTCCTGTTGACTTATCAAATTTCGAAACAACAACATCTTCATTTGCAATTCCATTGGTTGCAAGCCATGATTTCTCAACCTTCACCGTTATCGTCGCCTTGTTGAGTTTTTCATTCAGGTTAGTTGTATCTATTTCGAAATATTGGTATATAGTTCCTGTCTTTTCAACTTCCACTTCTGCTGGTTTTCCTGAATATTTCTTTACAGTTATCTGAACATTCTGTGCTTCGTTATTAACTTCAATTTCAATTTCCTTTACCCCAATTTCAGGGTCAGTGTATTGCTTTATTGTAGCTACTCCAGGAGTTATCTTTGTGAAAATGTGTGGTCCTGTAGATGATGAAACTGTTCCTGTAGTAGTTCCTCCTCCACCTCCGCTAGATGAAGAAGATGATGAACCTGCAGCACTCGTAACAGTATATGTTGCATCTTGAGATGCAGAATTACTTGCCTGGTCTGTAACAGTACATGAATATGTGAATGTTCCTTTCGTAGAAGTTGTAACCACTAAATCTGCTGTCGTAGTATTTACGCTTGTTATAGAATCTGTTCCAGAACATGAACATGTAAGTGTTGTTCCAGATGTGACAGATGAAGGATTGCAAGTTGCAGATGCAGTAGGATTTGAAGAATCAACCCAAATATAAACAGAACTGTTTTGTCTCATATTTCCCGCAGAGTCATTCATCCATATTCTGCTTATGTTTACTCCATCAACAGTATTTTTAAGTGTCAAAGCTGTTGAATTACACCAACCGTGAGTTGAGTTAACTTTTGCAATTGTGACGCTTTGGTTTGCTTCGCCTAAAGATTGATTAAGATTAAATTTACATTTATACGAATCTGTAAGCCAAATAGTATCAGCAACAAAAACTTTGTAAGTTACTGATTCTGTATTTTTATAAACTGTAGCGTTATCATGCTTAGTGGAAACACTTGCCTTGTAAACTTTCACAACAGGCGCTGTTCTATCTATTGTTATATTAGTGATATTGTAATAACTTGAATTTACTACATATCCTGTTTGGTTTATCGCCCTGCACCAGAAAGTATATGTGTCTCTATTAGATAATCCAGTAATTGTAGTAAGTATAGTAAAACCATTTGATTGATTTACAGATGTGTTTGTAGTATAATTTAACATATCTGTTACAACAGCAGCTCCTCGGTGAGCTGTTGCATTATAATAAAGAGTCACGTTAGTAACATCCCCAAGTGATGCTCTATTACAAGTGACATTGATAGTAGTAGCTGTTGCTGAAACATTTGACTTATTTGCTAAAGCAGTTTTACTCACAACAATTCTTCCCTGTCCAAGCGCATCAACAGAAGCAAGACTCATAACTAATACGAGCAGAAAAATTCCAGCAATCAGTAAATTCTCTCTTTTCATCATCCCTCTTTTAACACCATACAATAAATTGTATTGTTATATTAAGAAATTTGTGGTTTATAAATGTTTTTCTGAATTGTGCTTGAATCTAGTAATAAATTATACATAAATTTATAAAATAAATTACTCAGGAATTTTAATGGATGAAAGAACTTTGGTTTTAATAAAACCCGACGGAGTAAGAAAAAGTATTTCTGGAAAAATAGTCTCAAGATTTGAAGATGCCGGGTTGAAAATCATTGGAATGAAAATGGTTTATGCAGATAAAGAGCTTGCAGAGAATCATTACTATCTTNACGAGGAATGGGCGAGNAATGTTTATGAAAAAACAAAAAAAGGATATGATGAATCAGGGAAAAAATTTCCATACAAGGANCATCTCGAAATCGGAAAAACAATTCAGAAATGGAACATGGAATTCTTNATGGAAGGNCCTGTTATCGCGATTGTTTTTCAGGGACCGCATGCAATAGAAATCTCAAGAAAAATCATCGGAAGCACAGAGCCTCGCACATCTCAACCAGGAACAATCCGCGGAGATTTCGCATCTGTGGAATCTTACGCAGTTGCCGACGAAGGAAAAAGGGTTTTGAGAAATTTAATTCACGCATCAGATTCAACAGCGTCGGCAAAAAGAGAAATCGCACTTTGGTTTTCCNTTGATGAATTGCACTCAAANTACAAGACAGTTCATGAGCTGATTCTTGAAAAGTAATCAGGAAACTTTNGATTCNAAATTTAACATTTTCTTGAAAACATTCAGCAAAATTGCATCTCTTAAGGATTTATTTCCNGTATCATGTGCACATCTAAGAGAATCGTCTTCGGGATTCCACTCTATTCTTATTGAATAAATATTCTTTACTTCAGGCTCGCTGTTATCAATTCCTTCATTCATTCGACTTCTCAAGAAATTCTCCAAAATTTCACATTGCCCTTCTTCATTTAAATTTCCGTCAATTTTATAAGAGCCGTCCCTAACATCATATTCAAGGGCCATATAAAGTGTCTCGCCCATATTA